>FWPV01001222.1_pt1 | contig 73104 bp, 62 predicted proteins | sample 2228371 | NCBI WGS metagenome assembly FWPV01 (sample SAMEA103939776, study PRJEB20133) | metagenome
CTTTCTCCTTCTATTTCACCTCAAGGCCGAGAGACTCGCGCCTCCCGGCCCTCCGTTCCTCTTCTTACTTGATCACCGCAAACTTGCCGGTCACAGAACCGAGCTCGCCGGCATCGACATAGTAGATGTAAATGCCGTAGGCAATATCCATTTGATCGCGCGTCAGCATGTCCCAAATCTCCGTACCGTCTTCGGCATTGTCGTCGTGTATATGCTCGAGTTCACGAACCAGTTGTCCTCTCACGTTAAATATCTTGATGGTGCAGCGCGCCGGCAAATGGGTGAAATGAAGTTGTCGCGGTCCGCGGCCGTTGGTGTAGGGATTGATCGGCTCCCACGAGTTGGAAACCACGTAGGGGTTCGGCACCACGCGGATCTTTTGCAGATCGATTTTGGCCTGATTCTGATCGATGGCCGGCGCCAGGGCGGTGAACTCAAAGACGTCATCCGACAGAAAGGGTTTGTTGGTGATGATGGTCAGTCGATCGCCTTCCTTCGGATTGCGGTGCAGGGAGTCATTGTCTTCAGAATTGAAAGTAATGATGTAGGTAAAGACCTGCTCGCCGCGGCGGTTCTTTTCGTAGAATATGATTTCGTCCGAGCGATTCTTGTCGCTGAAGGCGGTAAACATGCCCTCTTCACCCTTCAATACGTCGCGCTCGTTAAAGCCGAATCTTACTCGTCCGCCGGTGGTTAAATGGGTGACTTTAAAGTTTACCGGAACGGCCGGCAGGCTGCGGGTAGCGGAAATCGGCACCTCGATCGAGGTGTCGATGCCGACGGTGCCGAATTCGAGCAGATAATCGTGGGGCAATGAAGTGCCGAAGGTTTTGCTGTAGCGGTAGGCGGCAATGTTCGCTCGATAGATTTCGGTAGAGTTCCACCCGCTGCGGCTGCCGTAGATTGAAACCGTGTCGTAGTTGGACAGCATGAGCACGAAGCCGTCGATCATCGGCTGCTCGATGCCGCGTTCCAGGGCGGTGCTCTTGTTGATCAGCGTCAATCCGCTGGTCAGATCCAAAAGACTAAAGTTTTTCGTTTTGTAGGTAAACGTTCGATCCGATTTCTCGATAAGGGTGTCTTCGAAAACGATGCGGTACTTATGGCCGTTTTTGATCGCCTTGGGCTCGAGAATTTTGTAGCCGATGCTGCCGCTGCCGGCGCCCGCTGCATGAACAAAGGTATCCAGCTTTGCCGGCACAAAGCCCGCAGACGGCGCTTCGGGTCGGGCGACCGCGACGTTGGAGCCTTTGTCGACGACGCGACCGCTTTTGTCGATGGAGATATACTTGGCCGTTTCCGAAGGGGCAATGCCAAGAGAATCGGCGCCCGAGTCGTAGGCGGTGACGGCATAATAATAGGTTTGGCCGTTAATCACCGTCGTATCGGTCCACGAATTGACGATTCCGGTGTCTGAGCCCAGCCAGAACTGTACGCCGTTGACGTCGATCCCGGCGTAGCCCTGGATGCCGTCCTTCAGATCGAATTGGGCGATCGGTTTGCGCATGGCCACTGAACCGTAGCCGTCGGTGACCGGCAGCATGTCCTTCCAACCGGGATCGGTGGATCGATAAATCCGATAGCCTTGGAAATCGCGGCCGGTAATGGGGTCCATCGATTCTTCGGCACGGGTGTCCCAATAGAGCGTCACCCGTTTGTCGCCTGAAACCGCATGGACGGTCGGCAGATTGGGCGCTTTAGCGAAATTATAGTTCTGCAGATAAGTTTTTTCCGCATACTGTTTGTTGCGGATGAGCTCATCTTCCTCCGGCCCGTAAGCGAAGAGCATGCCGATGGAGAAGCGCTCGATTTCGCCCGGGTGCAGGGGAAAGTAACCGGAGCCCAAAAAGACGTCGGTGTTGCCGCCCGACAAACGTTGATTAAGATAACCGGGCCGAACCGCTTCGTCCCACAAGATTTGATCCTGCGACAACGGGTAGATGGTCCACGGCTCGTGGATGTTGAACGAGGTGAGGCCGATCATGTCCGATTCGTCGATGTCGGTCTTGTCGATGTGCGGCTCGCCCGGCAGCAGCGTGCCGGCGCCGGTAGTAGCCAGACCGTCTCCTTCGCCCGGGTCGCCGCTGTTGGGCACGCCGTCCATACCGACGTCGTCGGTAAGCGGATCCCAATCGCGGTCGTTGTCGATGCGGTCGTCGCGGCGCTCATCGATCAGAATATTGTCCGAACCGTTGCCGGTCAAATAATCGACGGCTTTCAACCCGACGTAGAGGTAGAATTTGATCACATTGGGGCCGTCGCCGTAAACGTGGCCGTTGCTCTCGTCGATCAGCCCGTTGAGGTTGTTGTCGATCAGATCGTTCTGGGTTTCCTCCACGACATCACCGGGCATCACTTTATATTCGCGCCCCAGGTAAGTGTAGCGCACGCCTTCGGGCGGCATTTTGACCAACGTTCGCTCGAACGTTTTATAATTGATCAATACCACATCGTCGCCGACCGAAAGCGTTTTGGGGGCAAACATCTCTTCCGTGATGATGATACCCGATCCGGCCGAACCGTCCCCGTCATTATCGATGCCGTCTCTTGGGTTGCCCGGCGATTCGAAGAAAGCCCATCCCAGAATGCCCACGGGCGTCCAACCGCCGGAGCCGATGTTGTCCTCATCGAACTGGTAGCCGAGGTTCTCGGAAAGAATAAAAGCGCCGCCGTCGTCCTCGCTGTCGATGCCGATGTTCGGCCCCGAAACCAGCCCGAACACCATCTTGTCATGCTTGTAGGTGCCGATGTTCATGGCGTCGTACAGCAGAAAGAGACAGTCCTCCACCAGCACATTGGACCACTGGAATTGCCGAATGGTGCCGCGGACGCCCAATCCACGCCTGGACAGATCAGTGCTGTCCGGGTAGAAAGGAAACTCGCGGTTGTTATAATCATCCATCACGTAATAACTTTCCTGGTCGGCGTTGAGCACGTTCTTGCCGAAATAGCCGTTCCACGAGTTGGGCCAGCCGGGATCCACCACATCATCGTACTTGTCCGGCCAGGTTTTGGGCCACGACCAGGGCCAGTGGCTCATGGCCGCCTGCTTTTTGCGCTCGTTGCCGTTTTCATCCACGCCCGGGAACTGATTGGCGAAATAAGGCAACGGCGTCATTGACCACCATTCTCCGGTGTTCGGATCGGCGTCGCCGGAGGTGGGATTGCTCGGATTGCCGCCCTGACTGCCGTTCCCTTCGGAGATGATGTTGTAGCGCTCAACGGCCCCTGTCTGCGGGTTTTTCACTTCCACCTCGGCGCCGATGATGCACGTCGCCTTGGAAAGATATTCGTAACCTGAATTGATCGGCCACTCGCCGCCCAGCTCGTCCGGCTGGCGGTCACCGACCATGCCGTCGTTGTAAAACACGGTGCGAATCTGGTTGCCCGAGTGGAGACCGGGCATCGACCATGTTTGATCGCCGTGAAGCTTGTCAATGGTCACCTGGGCCCAAAGGCAGGAAAACAATGCCGAGACAAGCGCCGCCGTTATCTTTACAATACGCATGATGTAATCTCCTCCTGTTAGAAACCGACGCGCACGCCGAGGCGCGCCATGCGCGGCGCAATGTACCAGGTCGGGTGAGTAAAGTAATCTTCGGGCGTGCTGACGCGCCGATCGCTGTAGGCGATGGTGTTCAGCTTCGGATCGGTGGTGTAATCCGGGGCGCCGGTGTCGGAGTAGACGTTGGTGACGGCTCTGAGGTCGAAAAGGTTGTCGACATAAGCGAACAGGCCCACCAGCATGCCGCTCCGCAACCTCCATTCGCGTTCCAGGCGGAAATCGACGTACCAAATGTTCGGCCGACGAGCGCTGTTTTCCGGAAGGCCGTTGAGCTGATTGCCGCCGACAAAGGCGCCGCGGGCAAAGGTGGGCGTGTAGGGAAGGCCACTGCGGAACAGACCGATCAACGACGCCGTCCACCCCTTCCAGCGCACGATTCCCTGAGCGTTCAGCGTATGGCGCTGGTCCCAATTCATGGGAATGAGCGTCTTTTGAGGTTCCTGCTCGGCATTGACGGCATTAAAAGCGTCGTTCGGATTCGAATAGGTTCCTTCGGCAATCATCCATGAGTAATCGACCTGAAAAGTAAAGAGCCGTGAAAAGCGCTTGTCCATTTTGAACGTTATGCCGCGCACGTTCGAATAGTCTTTGTTTTCGTATGGCGAATAAAGAACTCCCGAACGAAACGTGGCGATGGGAGCCGACGTGCCGACCCAGTCGCGGATGTCGCGGTAAAACATGGTGACGTCCATGCCGATGTCGTCGCCGAGCTGCTGCTGCAGACCGATCTCGTACTGAACCGTGCGCTGAGCGTTCAAATCGGCATTGCCGATGATAAAGGTTCCGCCGCCGCTGTTGATGTTGAAATCAGGACGTGCATAGAGATACTCGAAGGTCGGCATCTGGAAAAAGTGGCCGTAGGAGAAGTGAATCACGCCGCGATCGGTGATCGGGTAGGCGATGCCGATGCGCGGGCTGATCTGCATTTTAGGATCAACCTTTTTATGCATAAAAGCGCGGCGTTCTTCCGGCGTATAGCGCGTGAGACCCGCGAGGTAGTCGCTGAACTCCTCGGTTCCGAGCGTCGCCGCATAAGTTTGATCATAGTCTTTGTAGATGTGCTCGTATTTGAAAGGATCATAGATGTTGATGTCGGTGGGATCCGCCGGCACCACCCAGTTAGCGTCGAACCAGTCGAAGCGCACGCCGATGTTCATGATCAACTCCTTCAGCTCGATCTTGTCCTGAAGGTAGGCGGAAAACTCGCGCGGCTCGCGCGGCTTGGTGTAAATGGAGCGGAACGGCGTGCCGATGTCCGGAGCTTTGGGTTTGAAGGGGACGATCTGAACACTGGTGACGGGATCGATGTCGGCGATCAGGCTGTAGCTGTCGAGTTCCAAGCGATGGAGCCGTACCTCGAAGCCGGTCTTGATTTGATGACGCGGGTTGATTTGGCTGGTCAGATCGAACTTGCCGATCCAATAGGAGGTTTTTCGCCATGAGCGCCCGAGATCGGTCCCCGCCCGCTTAAAGCTGAACGCCGTCGGGTCGAGCGACGAATCGGGATGCACATAACCCTCGAACGCCTTGGGATCGGGTATCCAGCGGTAGCTGTAGCCGTAGTATTTCACGCTGTCCAATTGTGCCGGGTCGGCTTCAGGGTCGAAGACGCGGGTTTCGAAAACGGTTCCGGTGCTGTCGACAGGAATCGATGCAGAGACCAACCAATGCGGCCGCGCCGTTGCATCTTTGTAGAGATAGCTTTTCGACTCGTTGGTCATTCGGCTCAGTTTGGCTTCGTAAAACGTCTGCGGCGACAGAACGTGGTTCAAGGTCAATAGGTGGGTCAAGGTATTGTTGAAGGACTGCGCTCGACCGGTCGGCACGTACTTGTAAGCCTCGGAATAGTAGCGCGGTGCATAGTAGTCTGAAGCGTTGAGGCTGTAGGTCAGCTTCATGGAGTTTTTGAGGCGCCAGGAGAGTTTGGCCAAACCGGTCAAACTTCGGTTTTCATTCATGGGAACCTGAGAGCTGTCTCCCGGAATGCCCTGCGGCTTGAACCAGTCGCGGCCGTACAGATACCCCTCAGTCCGGTAGAAGCGGGCGTTGGCGAAAAAAGTCAGGCGCTCGCCGAAAAAGGGAACGGGGCCGCTGAGACTGGCCTGAAGGTTATAAACCGGGTTGAATCCCGTCAACGGATTGACCGAATGAGCCTCCTGCGTTACGGTTTGCGTTGCCGAATCGACGTGAGTAATCACACGATCCATGACGGAATAAATGCGGGCGCCGCTCATGTAATCGCCCGCATAGCCGGAAATCTCGCCGTGATACTGAGAGGTCCCCTCTTTGGTGATGATGTTGACGATGCCGGACATCGCTTGGCCGTACTCGGCGTTAAAGGTTCCCGAGATGACCTGCAGCTCTTCGATGGCCGCGTTCTCGATGCGCGCCGTGGTTGCACCGTTATAGCTGTCGGTCGTCGCCACGCCGTCCACCCAGTAGGCGACCTCATTGGCACGGCCGCCGCGGATGTGCAGACCGCCCGCATCGACGATGCCCGCCTGCAGCCGCAGCACGTCGCGGACGTTCTCCACCGGTAGGGCCTGAATTTCCTGAGCGCTCACCGATGAAAGCGACGAGGTCATGTCCATTTGAATAATCGGTCGTTCGGCGACCACCGTCACCTCTTCGCCGGCATCGAGCACCACCGGCTGCAGATCCACATTGAGGGTCCGCGTTAAATCGATCTGCACCTGAACATTTTCGATCGTGGTCTTTTTGTAGCCCATCATGGTCACCACGACCGTATAGTTGCCCGGCGGCACACCGATGACGGCATATTGACCGTTGACGTCCGCGGCGGCGCCTAATGTCGTTCCCGCGAGCATAACATTTGCACCGGGAAGCGGCTCTTTGGTTTCGCCGTCACGAATCAAGCCGGCAATCTTGCCCGTCGTCCCGGCATAGGCCGACTGCAGAGCAGCGAACAGCAGCACAGATGCCCATGTTTTGACCGCTCTTCGTAACCTCATGTACTCTCCTCCTTGACCATGCCGTTGACGACGGCACAGCATCGGGTGTGAACGGCAAAGGATTAGTTCTGGTAATAAATCAAGTTTTCTCGGGTCACAATATCTAAGGGCATCAGCACGGTGTTTTCCGTCTCTTCTTTGAGCACCACCGCCTTATAGAGACGAAAGACCGCCGTATAGCCCTGCATCTCGGATCGCTGGCTGATGAGGAAATCGATTCCGCCGCGACGCAGCCAAGAGATGTTTTCTTCGACCAAATCATAGCCGATGACATGGACCCGTCGTTGTCGCGGGAACTGCGAGACGGCTGCGGCAACCTCAAAAGCACGAGCATTGGACGAAAAGATACCGTCGATATCCGGATGCTCCTTCAGAATTTTTCTGGCTGCCTTGTTAAAGGTGCGGGCTTGACGAGCGTCGGCCTCGTAAAGAAATAGCTGGACATTTGAAATATTGGAAAAATAGGACACAAATCCGCGGACGCGATCTTCGATATGATAATCAAGAGGCATCGCTTTGATGATTGCCGTTTTGCCGTTGCCGGGTACAAGAAGATTCATCAGCTTGGCCGCCAAAAGCCCGCTCTGAAATGAATCCTCGCCGATGTAGCACAGCGAACGGGAGGATGGTAGGTAGGAGTCGATGAAAAGATAGGGAAGGTTTGTAGGAATACGTGTGATGAATTTTTCCACGGCGTTGGAGAGTACCGGTGCGATTAAAAGGCCGTCCAGTCGATCCGCCTCTCTAAGGATCTTTTCGGACACGCGCATGAAAGAGGCTTCGTCGTATTTGTCGTAGCTGAAATAGTCCACCTTGACCTTGAACATCATCAGCTCGCGCGCCGCTCTATCAATGCCCTGGCGAGGCAAAACCCAATATCGGCCGTCTTGAACCGAAAACGGCAAAAGAGCGCCGAATCGATAGGGTTTTGATAGAGAGAGGCTTTGCGCCAGGACGTTCGGCTTGTAATTGACGCTGCGAATGATCTGCTGGATTTTCTGCTGCGTTTCCGGCGAAACTCGGCCGCGGTTGTGAATCACACGGTCCACGGTACCGACGGAAACGTTCGCCAACTCTGCAATCTCTTTTAAGGTGGCCATGAACTCGTTGCGTTACCGTTCACGCACTCGCCGATAAAAAACGTCTGTTTTAAAACAGACTTCATCGGCCTTGCAAGACAGCCGAAATAAACTACAATGCAAAATATTACATGGCGGCTTAATTGTCAAGAAAAATTTTGCACGCCTGACATTGTCGTTTCACTTTTTCAAAGGTGCATAATCTGTGCTGTTTCTGTCCCAAAACATCGGCCAGTTCGGCACCACAACAGGAAAGGGCGACTGCGGCTGCATCACAAAAACCTGCACCTTGGATAAAGAAATGGAATCGAAAAGCGGCCAATTGACGGCGATCTTGGGGCGGTACTTTTCTAAAAGCTTTTCCAAGTAAGCATCGTATGCTTTGTTGATCTTGGTCTGCCTGTAAATATCAGTCGTGTCTGGGAGAGATTCATCAATTTCCCTAATGATGCGGTTCCGCTCATGGACGGCTATTAACGCATCCGACCACATCTCGACCGTCCGCTGCACTTTTTCATCTTTGTCCAGCCCCATTGCATAAGCTTCTTTGTTGAGATAGGTATCGCGCACCATCTCGGCAATCGCCCGACGAAATTCGAAATAGAACTGCCTTCGATTAAACCCTTTGCGGCGATAGACCAGCGGGCGCGACATCAGGGCTTTTCGAAAATCTCCAACCGTCCAGGTTACGCCGTCGATGGTAAAGAAGGGTCTTTGCAGAAAAGCCTTGTCCCCCGGCAGATCGGAAGCAACCAGCGTGCTGTCCTCCATTTGCCAAAAACGTCCCAGAATGTTCAGCTTTTCTTCTTCGCTCCTGCTTCTGTTGAGGTCATAAGTCAAATCAGCCATCTTTTTGAACACTTCGGGATCGAATTGGATCTCTTTGCCCCTCATCACCTCACGCCGAAAAGCGTCCCAGTTACGTATTGCCTTGTTCATGGTGAGTTTTTCAACAACTTCTTTTTCACGCTCTTTGGCCTCTTCGCCGCCGAAGAGCAGCACGTCGCGCCAGTTGACGACTTTCATGAAAATCCATTGATCATAATCGAGCTGCAACGGTCCGATGACGGCTCCTTGTTTTAGGAAATCGGAATAGAGCGCCTCATGAATGTTGATATGGTCTGGGTCCTTCCACTTGGCCGTCCATCGGGGTCGTTTGCCTTCGGGCATAATGCTGTTGAAAATAGCCGCAGCGGAATCGGGGTGCGCTTCCACACGCGCTTTGAGCACCTTTCCAATAGAATCGTTGTGGATGGAATAGAACTCGAGATCGTACTCACGCTGCGAAAGAAGAATCGTCTTGCGAACCAAAGCGCTGTCGAGCTTGACGACATCGTAGGCCTTTTTATAAAAGAGCTGTTCCCGCATCATCTGCTCTTTTCGGCCCTGAATATATGCTTGAAAGTATTCGTTCTTTTTCAGATCGCTCTTGTCGCCGAATTCACTGGCCAGCACTTTTTCCATGATCAAATTGTTGAGAAAAATCTTTTCCAAGTTTCGGTCTGCTGTCGGAAAGTTGGGGTGCGGCGTGAATTCGGCACGATAGCGGAATTCTCTTTCGGTTACATAACGGTCTCCGACCTTGAGCACCACATTATCGGGGAGCTTTCGTGAGCATGCCGCCCAAAGCACCAAAAGGATCGCCGCTGCCGGATAAGCTTTCTTCATCTCCTTCTCACCTCTCGTTTGAATGCTGCAGCGAGCAAAGATAGAAATTTTCAGCGGCAATCAAAACAATTTTTCCGAGCGCAGGGCGTTCACCGGGCTAAAGTGCTTGGGTTTTTCAGATATTTTTGCTAAATTTAAGGTGAAGTCGGAGTCTTCCGGCATTTGCATTAATAAAAGAAGGGCTTTTGAAATGGCAAAGAGCATTCAGGTCGGGGATGAAATCGAGGCGCTGTGCAACAAATGTAAATCGCCTACAGTGCACGTTGTTCAAACCGTCAAAGAAGACACCGTCATCAGGGTGATGTGCAAAAGCTGCCTCAGTTCGCATCGCTATCGGGTTGCAGAAAAACCTTCGGTCAAGCCGAGCCGCGTGAAAGCGGAGAGAAAAGTGCTTGATGATACGACCAAACAGAGCCGGAAATGGTCACGACTGATGGCCAAGGCCGAAACAGATAGTCCCCGCGCCTATCAGATGAGCGACACCTACCTGCAGAACGATCTCATTCACCACGAAAAATTCGGTGACGGGATTGTCGTGAGCGTTATTGATCCCACGAAAATTTCCGTCGTTTTTGAAGAAGGGCCTAAAACGCTCATCCACAACCGCGGATGAAAAGTTGCGCAGCCGATAAAAAATGCAAAAGCCGCATCAGGGATGCGGCTTTTTGCTTAGTCATTGGTATAGAGATACCGTTTGATCTTTTTCGTGGGCGTTTTGACGAACTCCTCCGGCTGTTCGATGATTTTGTGAATCCTCGAATAGGACGCCACGTTTTGGTTCACATGCTGCCTAATTTCGTCAAGGAGCTTATCCACGACCTTCCTCGCCTCGGATTCATCCATCTTTGAGGTTCCGAAATCACGATCGATGGCGTCATAATCCAGGTAAACTCGCGCCACGATGCGCCGTTCGGACTCGTACACCAGCGATTCAAGCACGTAGGGACTTTGTGAAATGTGAAATTCGATCTCTTCCGGATAGATATTCTCACCGCTCGGTCCCACAATCAAATTTTTCGACCGGCCTTTGATGAACAAATAGCCGTCTTCGTCAATGTAACCTCGATCGCCGGTAATCAGCCAGCCGTCTTCGCTGAAGGCTCTTTTAGTCGCTTCTTCATTTTTATAGTAGCCTTTCATGACGTTCGGCCCCTTGGCGTAGATTTCGCCGATGCCGGTTTCCGGATCGGGATCGTGAATCTTGAGCTGAACGTCCGGCACCACTACTCCGGCGGATCCTTTGCGCTGCTTACCGACCGGATTGACGGTCAACAGAGGCGCCGCTTCCGAAAGCCCGTAGCCGCAAATGTAGGGGAAGCCGCCTTCCTGCAGAAAATCCTCGACCTCGGGAGGCGTGGCGGCGCCGCCGAACACCATGAAGCGCAGTTTTCCGCCGAAAGCCTCGTATAATCGCTTGCCCGCAATTTTGTTGACCAGTTTTCTCGTCGCCGGCAGCTTGTAAAGCATCTTGCTTGCCGCCTTGGCATTGATTTCGGCCAGCACCTTTTTCTTGTAGATTTTTTCCATGATCAGCGGTACCGAAAGAATCATCGTAGGCTTTATTTTGGCGACTGCCGGAAGAAGCGTCTGCGCCGTAGGAAGCCCCTTCAGGTAATAGACTTTGGCGCCGACCATGAAAGGCGTGATAAATCCGCAGGTGCACTCGTAAGAATGCGACATCGGCAGAATGGAAAGCAGCCGGTCCTTTTCACTCACTTCGATCATTTTTAGGGCCATCAGGGCATTCGAGATGATGTTCTTGTGCGTCAGCATCACGCCTTTGGAATGGCCGGTCGTTCCGGAGGTATAAAGGATTTCCAACAAATCCTCTTCATCGACTTTATACTCTAATTCTTTGCCGTCGAGGCCTTTTCCTAAGGCAACCACCTCCTCGAAGGTCAGGACTTCTTTTCCGGGAAATGCCTCTAAAACATTGTCGAGCATTATGATATACTTCAGATGCTTGAACTGCTCGTCGACTATTTTGTGCGCCAGTTTGGATGAAATAAAGATCACCGACGACTCTGAATTCCTGAGAATGTGATGCACTTCAGCTTTGTGAAAATCGGGCAGGATGGGGACATTAATGCATCCCATGACGCCGGCAGCCAAGTATGCCACCGCCCATTGCGGACTGTTCTCGCCGAGGATGGCCACACGGTCTCCTTTCCCGATGCCGAAATGTCGAAAGGCCTTTTGAACGGCGACGGCCTGCTCGATCACATCTTTGGCGCGCAGCGGCTCTTCATCCACGAAAGAAAAGAGAATTTCTTCCGGATTGGATTCGGCTCTCAGCTTAAACACCTCTGTAAGCGTCAGCTTCGAAAGCTTTTTCATGATCCTTCTCCCATGCTTGTGGTTAGATCCGTTTACACGTTCAATGTATTGAATCCGATTCTAAAAGGCAAGTTCTTTTGAATATTGTTCACCCCAAAGACAAAAAAAAAAAAAACCGATGTTGAAATCAACATCGGTCGAATGCGCCGCGGTTCCCTTTACTCTTTGCGTTTCTCGTCGATGCGGGCGGCCTTTCCCTGCAACTTGCGCAGGTAGTAGAGCTTGGCCCGACGTACTTTTCCTTCGCGTATGCGCTCGATCTTGGCGACCGTCGGTGAGTGAAGAGGAAAGATTCTTTCCACGCCGACGCCGTTAGAGATTTTCCGCACGGTAAAGGTCTCGTTTATGCCGCTGCCACGCCGGCTGATAACGACTCCCTGGAAAATCTGAATTCTTTCCTTATCACCTTCCACGACCTTTACATGCACATTAATCGTATCGCCGGCGTGGAATTCAGGGATATCATCTCGCAACTGCGCTGCCGAAACGGCATCCAGCTTGTTCATTGTTCCGCCTCCTTGGCAAAGAAGCCTTGATTAGTTTCATTTTCCATATACTGTTCATACAAGTCAGGCCGGCGAAGCCGCGTGATTTCCAGCGCCTTTTCCAGCCTCCATTTTGCAATCGCGGCGTGATCTCCGGAAAGCAACACCTTGGGCACCGCAAGATCGCGAAAAACTTCGGGCCTGGTGTAATGCGGGTGATCTAAAAGATCTTCCTGAAATGAATCCGTCACCGCCGAGTCAATATCGTTCAACACGCCGGGAAGGAGCCTCGCCACGGCATCGATCATACACATGGCGGCCGTTTCTCCGCCTGAAAGAACATAATCGCCGATGGAAATCTCCTCATCCACCAGCTCGTCGATGACCCTCTGGTCGATTCCTTTATAATGACCGCACAGCAGAACGATTGCCGACCGCAACGACATCTCGACCGCCTTTTTCTGCGTGAACCGCTCTCCTGCCGGCGTAAGCAGGGTGAGCGGCACGTTTTCAAGATCAAAGCGGCTGTAAACATCCTCAACACAGCGGAAGATCGGCTCGGGTTTGAGGATCATTCCGGCTCCGCCGCCGTAAGGATAGTCGTCGATCTGCTGATGCTTGTCGTTCGCATAGTCTCGCAGCGCGTGCAGGTGAACCTTCAATTCGCCTTTTTTTATTGCCTGCTTGACGATGCTTTCATCCAAAAAGCCGTCGAAGGTTTTTGGAAAGGCAGTGATCACATGAATGTCCACCGCCCGACTCCTTGCTATTCCAACAGTCCGTCGATCGGAGTGATGGTTATCCGGCCTTCTTCCACATCGATCTTGCGGATAAAGGCGGGAACATCGGGGATGAGGATTTCCCGCCCGTCGTCGTCATGAACAACGAACAGGTCTTGAGCCGGAAAATTTTGGATCTCCGTCACCCGTCCCACATAACGGCCGTCGTCGGTATAGACCGACAAGCCAATGAGCTGAAAAATGTAGAAAGAACCTTCGGGCAGCGGCAGCGCCTGGTTTTCGGGAATTTGAACAAAGCCGTTCCGCTGCCGATCGGCTTCTTCGTAGCTGTTCACGCCTTTGAGCGACAGCAGCACGAACCTGTTCATGTGCTGAACCCGCACGACCTCGAACTCATGGGTCGGCGCGTCTTCCGGCCCTAAAAACACACGCTGCAACAGGTCGAATCGACCGGGATGATCGGTCAACGATTCAACTTTAAGGACGCCGTTAACGCCGTGCGGCTTGAGCACCCTTCCGATGGTAATAAATCGGGAGGGTACGGTGTCGGCATCCGTTTGCATAATACCTCGGCGTCTAACTTTCAACAGACGGCGAAGGTTCGGACGACGGAGCAGCGGCCTCCTTCGCCTTAGAAGCGCCTTTCTTCTCCTCTTCGCGAGCTTTTTGCGCCATCAACGCTTCGCGCTTGCGCATTTCCTCGGCCATAGCGGCTTCACGTTTTCGGTATTCGGCTTCGCGCTGTTCAGGAGTAAGACCGCGACGGATCAGCTCGAATTCGAACAAAATGCCTTGAGCTCTCAAAAGGCTCATCACCGTATCCGTCGGTTGCGCGCCGTTCTGCAGCCATTTGATCGCCGTCTCTTTGTCGATCTTTACTTCCGCCGGATCGGTCAGCGGATTGTAAGTGCCGATGACATCCAGGTACTTGCCGTCACGCGGTGAACGTGAATCGGCAGCCACAATGCGGTAGAAGGGCCGCTTCTTTCTTCCCATGCGGGTCAATCGCAGACGTACAGACAATGAACAGACCTCCTCTATTTAAATCCCAGCGGCAATCGCTTTGCGCCGCCATGTTTCAACGATTTCATCATTTTTCGCATCATTTCGAACTGGTTAAGCAGTCGGTTCACTTCCTGAACCGACGTGCCGCTGCCCTCCGCGATTCTCTTCCGGCGGCTTCCGTTGATGATCTGCGGCGACCGCCGTTCCTGCCGCGTCATAGAGTTGATGATCGCCTCGGTTCGGACCAACGCCCGGTCGTCAACATCGAGCTGCTTTAGGGCTTTGCCGGGTACGCCGGGTAACATGGACAGCAGTTCCTGTAAAGGACCCATTTTCTTGAGCTGCTGCAGTTGTTCCAGAAAATCTTCGAGCGTGAATTCCTGCCGCCGAAGCCGCTTTTCCAAAGCCGCGGCCTTTTCAGCGTCTACGGCCTGCTGCGCCTTTTCCACCAGCGACACCACGTCGCCCATGCCGAGAATACGCGAAGCGATTCGGTCGGGGTGAAAAACTTCAATTTGCTCGGGCTTTTCGCCTACGCCGATGAATTTTATCGGCCGACCGGTCACAGCCCGTATGGAAAGAGCAGCGCCGCCGCGAGCATCACCGTCCATTTTGGTGAGCACAACGCCGGTAAAATCGACGCGCTCTAAAAATGCCTGCGCGGTATTCACGGCATCCTGGCCCGTCATGGCGTCGGCGACAAAAAGAATCTCCTGCGGCTTGATCGCCTGCTTGACGGCCGCCAGCTCGTTCATCATTTCAGCGTCGACATGGAGACGACCGGCCGTATCGATGATCACGACATCGTGCATGGCCCGTCGTGCCGCGGTCACGGCTCTGGAAGCAATCTCGGCCGCATCACTAATGCTTTCGCTGAACACCGGAACACCGATGCTTCGGCCCACAACCTTCAATTGTTCTATTGCAGCCGGACGGTAAATATCGGCTGCAACCAGCAGCGGCCGGTGCCCTTTTTTACTCAAATAAAGGGCAAGTTTGCCGGCAAAGGTCGTTTTTCCCGAGCCTTGCAGACCGCACAACATGATGACGGAAGGCGTCCCGCCCAACTTTAGGCCGGACTTGGATTCTCCCATCAGCTCGACCAGCTCGTCGTACATGATCTTGACGATCATCTGGCCGGGCGTAATGCTCTTCAGAACCTCACGACCGAGCACTTTCTTTTCAACGTCGGCAATAAACTGCTTTGCGACTTTATAGTTGACGTCGGCTTCGAGAAGCGCTCGCCGAATTTCGCGCAGACCGTCGGCAATGTTCTTTTCATTAAGCTTGCCCTGGCCGCGAAATTTTCGTAATATGCCCTCTAATTTTTCGCTCAGTTCTTGAAGCATCACCGCCGCCTGAAGCTAAAAGGCCATTATGCAAAGTCGTTCAATTTAATTAAAACGAATCTTGTTTGCAAGTTCTTTTTATGCTGTAATGCCTTGCTAAACAAAGATTTTCAAAATCTCATCACGTGAACGTAAGGGAACGGGCCTTCTCTGTCCTTCTTCGATCACCGTCACCCCCTCTTGTGCAGAAACCAGTTTTCCAATGTCACCGACAGGCCAACCCTTTTCCTCACAGGCATGAAGGATTCTTTCCACGCTCGCCGGCGGAACGGCACACAAAAGCGCCCCCGAAGCCAAGGTACCGAGCGGATCGAGATCAAAAAAGTCGCATAGGAGCTTGGCTTCCGGCAAGACGGGTACCTTTTCGGCATAGATGACGGCCCCTGAATCTGCGGCGGCGGCCAATTCATGAACAGCAGCGGCCAGCCCTCCCTCCGTGGGGTCATGAAGCGCATGAACGGCCGCAACCTGCGTCACCGTTCTCATGGCTTCAAGAACGCATATGCCGGGATCATAAAGATAGTTGCGGCATCGATCGATGAATTCGCGATTGAAGGCGCTCGCCAGCAGCTCTCCTTTTTCCCGAGCAATGACCGACGCACCTTCGATGGGAATTCCTTTGACCAGTACCAGATGGTCTCCTTTTCGGGCGCTCCGTTTGAGCAGAAGACGGTCTTTTGCCGCTTCTCCGATCATGTGCCCGACGACAATCGGCCTCGTCAGCCCCACGGTCACTTCCGTATGCCCGCCGCAATAGGTAATTCCTTCACGGCGGCAGGTTTCGGATATGTCGGCGAAAATCGCTTCGGCCAAAGTAAGCGGCGCTTCTTCCGGAAGTAAAATCGCCGCCATGAACCATTTGGGTTCTGCGCCCATGCAGGCTACGTCGTTGGCATTCACCCACACCGCATAGGCTCCGATCGAGTCCGCGGCGAAGGTGATGGGATCGGTCTTGACGACCAAGAATCGCTCGCCCATGTCGATGACCGTCGCGTCTTCGCCGAACCGGGCACCCTGGATGACCCGATCGTCGACGGCGGTATATTTCTCGAGCAGCCTCTTGAGTGTCTCCGGCTCCAGCTTGCCGGGAAGAAGCGTTTCAGGCGAGACAACCATAAGGTAATCTCCGAATCAGACAGCGCGCTTTGTTTTGCGAGAAATATAAGTCGATTGGAGGAAAGGAACAAGAGGCTGCGCGGCGATCAGATGAACTTTTCCCGTTTCTGCAGATTGAGCAGTCCCGACAGGATCAGAATGACGGAAGCAACGCCCTGGTAAAGCCGGTTTTTGATCAATACGTCGTGCCACACCAGATCGCTGACGTTTTGCGGTTCGGCAAAAGGGTTGAGAAAGAGATTCCATTTGCTTTCAGCCAAAGAGCCGCTGAGAATCCAAAAGGCCAGTGCCGTAATGATGACCAGAACGGCGGCGCCGTAGCCGCTCTTCACTGCGGTCGAAAGCCAAAAGCCGTATGCGCCGATCAGGCACACCGGCACCATCACCTGAAGCACCATGGTGCTCACCGGAATAGACGTGATGCCGAAGGTGCTGAACAAGGCGAATAGGAAAAGCAGCGCCGCCACAAGGAAAAAGATGAGAAGCAGACGCACCAGCCACACTTTGTAACGATAGTTGGGCACGCCGAACAAGATTTCCAAAATCCTGACGTCGACATCATGCTGCAGGCCGAAAACGGAAGGATAAAATACCAGCAGCATGCCGGGCACCAGCAGCCAATAGTACACGACGGCCTGATTAGGACGAGTGTTGGGATCGAAAAGGCTAAGCAGAACAACAATGGCGAAAAAGACCGCGGAAGCGAGCAGGAAATAGAGAAACTTGTCTGCAAATACCACTTTGAGGTTATAGCGAACCATCTTTCCGGCGGCAACAGCCCAGTTGCTCAGCGTTTTCTTTTTCATTTTTGCGACTCCAGACAAGCTATACGGCAACAGCCGCTACCTTATTGCTTCTTCAACAAATAGAGATAAGAATCTTCCAAAGTCGGCGTAACGGGGACGGCATCTGCCGCCGGCGGTTCGTCCGCGATGCAGCGAACGCGCACGGCGCCGTCCGCGCGCATATGGTGCACGACCGTCAGTCGCTTTACCAGGGTGTCGAACTCGGCGGGATCCACGGAAAACTGCCACACGCGGCCCTGAGCCAATTGAGCCATCTCCGTCGGCGTGCCCCAGAACTTGAGTTTTCCCTTGTGAAGCACCGCCACCTCGTTGCAGGAGCTGGAAATATCTTCGATGATATGGGTTGAAAAGATGACGATGCGGTCTCGGCTCAGTTCGACCAGAAGGTTACGGAAACGGATACGCTCGCGCGGATCGAGGCCTGCCGTCGGTTCGTCGACCACCAGGATGCGCGGCAGATGGAGCAATGTTTGGGCAATACCGACGCGCTGCTTCATTCCGCCTGAAAAAGCGCCGATTTTGTCGTCTTTTCTTTCCAGCAAATGGACGGCCTGCAGAACCTGTTCGATGCGTTCGCGCCGCAATTCGGCATCGATCAGGCCTTTGAGCAACGCCTGGTAGTCGAGGTACTCATAAGCGGTCATGTTCTCGTACATACCGAATTCCTGCGGCAAATAGCCGATGAGCCCCTGCAACTCTTCGCGGTCGACTTGAAGATCTTTGCCGTTGATCTCCACCTTTCCCATGCTCTGCTCGAGAATGCCGCAGATGATGCGCATCAGAGTGGTTTTACCGGCGCCGTTCGGCCCTAACAATCCGAACATGCCGCTGCCGATCGTCAGAGAAACGCCGTCAAGGGCGCGGAAAGGCCGCCGCCGCTTGCCTATGATCGGCACTTTTTGAACGAGTCGGTAAAAGATGCGCCGCAGCTTGGCAAAGCGCCCGCTGACGCGCGCAATGTTGACCTGCTCGCGATGCAGTCGATCGGAGGTCACATAGACTGCCAGCGCAAAGTACCACAACACGCCGATCAGCACCGCCGAAGCGATCGCCCGCCACCGCACAAAGTAGAAAACGAGATTCAACAACGGCAGTCCCCAAAAGAGCGCCTTGCCGGCGATGCGGATCGTTTTCTCTGCTCGGGAATAAGTTCGACACAAGAAAGGCTCCAGACGTCGTCGAGCGTTTACGACCACAAGAAAAACGATCAACGAGAAAACGAGACACCGAAAATAGGTGTTGAGATAAAAATAGGTGAAATAGACCAGAAAGAGGAACAGCGGCACTTGCCAGACCAGCTCGCTCAAATCGCTCCAGCTCTGCGGCGGACGGTCGAGCCCTGCATGACGGCGGATCTGCTTTCCCTTTTGCCATTCGCGCACAAAACGGCTGCCGCGGTCGTAAATCTTTACCAGCCTGCGGATGGTGATCACCAATTCTTGATTGGGAACGTCGTCGCTTGCCCGCCGCAGACTGCGGCTGAGAAAATAGGCGGTCGCCGGCGTCAGTACCGTGACGGCGAAAAGATAAAAGAGACGCCACAGCAAGCTGTCGACGTAAAGATAGATCAGCACCGTCAACCCTGCCCACGTCACGGCCTCGATCACTTTTGCCTCCAAGCGCTGCCGACGAATCCAGGCCAAAGCGTTTTCCAGGCCGGTGTAGAAAGTGGGAATGAAGACCAGCGTGAACAGCGTGCTCAGACTGAGCCCTCCGATCACCGTAATCGCAAACGGCGCGCCGATGCGCTCGACATATTCCGCCTTGCCCATGGCCAGCGGCACCATCGCCATGATGGTGGTGATGGCGGTGATCAAAATCGGCCGCACGCGCGCCTGTCCGGCGGTCAGCAAGGCGCGGCTCCTCGAGTAACCGCGCCGTCGCAGGATCTGCGAATAGTCGATGAAAATGATGCCGTTGTTGACCACCACGCCGAGCAGAATGAGAAAACCGATCAGCGTGTTGGCGTTGAGAACGGAATTGCCGGTCAGGATCAGCGCCCACAAAGCGCCGATGGCCGCCAAGGGAATGGTGAACATCATGACCACCGGCAGCGTCATCGATTCGAACACCGAGGCCAGAATCATATAGATCAGAATAAAGCTGACGCCGATCAAAAAGGTGAAATCGGAAAGATCGTTTTCGTCGTGAACCACTTCGACCGCCATGCCTGAGGGAATGTTGATCGAGGCGATCAATTCATCGATCTGGGCGCGGGAAGCTTCCAAAAGCTCTTTAGAAGCGGTGACTTCGCTGAGGAAACTGTAGTTGACCTCAACCTGCTTTTCCTGATTCACCCGCTCGATGGAGGCCATGCCCTGCGACAAAACGATGCGGCTGACGTCGCTCAGCGCGACCGTTCCGCCGTTGGAAGAGGGTATCTGCAGTTGCTGCAAGTCGATGAGACTCTTCTCTACAAGGCTGTCGCCGCGAATGGTGATCTCGTACTCTTCGGCGCCCTGCTTGAAGGTCAAGCTCGAGGTGAACTCGCTGCGGAAGGTGCCCAGCTCGGATGCGATCTGCTGCGGCGTGACGCCGTAATCCTCCATTCTCATGCGATCGAAGATGAGATGCACCTCCGGCCGCTCCGGCGATACGCTCACTCCCGATCGCTGAATAAAATCGAGCTGCTCCAAGTAGCCGTTGATTTCTTCGGCGAGCCGGGTCATGGCCGCAAAGTCGCTGCCCTTGACCACAATTCGTTCCGCAGCCTGGCCGATGCCCAAAAGCCGCTCCAGGTTGAAGCTGCCCCCGCGACTGCCGCGAAAGCGGCCTCCGCCGCTCGGCTGCTGCAGACTGATCTCTCCTCCGGGAATTTTGCCGACGCGGTTCATCACGTCGTCCTTGATCTGCTGCAGAGAACGGCGATGCTTCTTCTCGAAATCTTCCACCAACCTTACGGTGACGACGGCGTCTTCTTCGTTGATGGTGCTGACGATCTGCTCCTTTTCCTTCAGATCGGCCAGTTGCTCCTCAATTTGCGCCGTCAGTCGATCCGTGTTCTCCAGTGAAGAACCCCGCGGCATGGTCACATAAATATTGAACTCGCGCAGCTCCACTTCCTGCGGCACATTGACGCTCAGCGCCAACGCCAGCAGAACCGTAATGAAAAAGAAAAGAACCGCGCCGATGATCGTACGCGCCGGCCGCCGCATGCACTCTTTGAAGATCACGGTGTAAATCTGCAGGAGCCGGTTCTTCATGGAAACGGTTCTAAAGCTCAGCACGTCGCCGGCCGGACGCTTCTCCAGCAGGGCATGCGTCACCATAGGCACCAGCAGCAGGGCTGCGGACAGCGAAACCAGGAGCGTGGCAACGATGGAAACGCCGATATGGCGCCCCATCAGCCGGATCAGATAGTTTTGCGCAAAGGCGAAGGGCAAAAAGACCGTGATCGTGGTGAGCGTGGAAGCTAATATCGAACGCCACACTTCGGCGCTGCCCTGCACCACGGCATTTTCAACGCTGCGGCTGCGCGGCAAAAGGCGATAGATGTTCTCCATCACCACCACCGAGTTGTCCAGCAACATGCCAACGGCCAGCGCCATGCCCACCAACGTAAGACTGTTGAGCGAAATGTCGGCGATATAGAAAAAGTTAAAAGCGGCAAAAATAGAGACCGGAATGGCCAGTGCGATGACCAGCACCCAGCGCAGATTGCGCAGAAAGAGCCACAGCACCGCGGCCGCCAAGAGTCCTCCGACTGCCGCCAACTGAATGATCAGATCGATATTTTTTTCGATCTGTTCGGCGCTGTCGCTCTGAATGTTGATCTTTAAACCGAAAGGTGCCAACCGCTCGTTGAGCTCGCCGATCACGGCGCGCGTTCTTCTTGCCAAATCGATGAGGTTGACCTGCGAGTCGCGCATCAGCTGAATGTTGACCGCATCTCTGCCGTCGATGCGGCTGATGGAGGTCGGTTCCTTGACGCCGAAATAGACGTCGGCCACGTCGCGCAGCCGAACCGGCCCATCGCTGCGCACGATGATGTTCTGCAGTTGATCGACGGCGGTATAGTCGGCGACCAGATTGACAAATATCCGTCGGTCACGGTCATAAGCAATGCCGACGAAGGACTTGGACGCGGCGTTCTGAGAAATGAGGCTGCTGATCTGCGACGGCGTGATGCCGTAGGCGCGGCAGGCCGCCTGATCGAGCACGATTTCCAGAGCCCGCTCGCGGCCGCCGTAGACCTGAACATTGGCGATCCCGTCGATGCTCTCCAGCTCGGGAACCACCTTTTGATCCGTGAGCTCGCGCACCCGCTCCAAGCCTCCTTCCCCCAAAACCTGAAGCGTCATGAACTGGTTGCTCAACTGCTCGGTGTCCACCTTGACCACCGATACCTGGAACCGTTCATCCAAATTGTTGCGCACGGCATTCAGCCGTTCGTCCAATCGGATGTAGGCAAACTTGACGTTTACCCCTTTGTTGAAATAGACATAGATCATGCCGCCGTTGCGCTGAACAGAGGTCTCGATGCGGTCCACACCCTGCAGGGAAGAGACGGCGCCTTCTACCGGAAGGATGGCCTGCTTCTCGACAAAATTGGGGTCAAGATCCTGCGAGGTTCGCACCTGAACGATGAGCAGCGGCAGCTCGGCATCGGGATACAACTCCATCGGCAACTGCCTGTAGGACACCACGCCCAGGAGCACCACGCCGATAAACAGCATGCTCACCAGTACTTTTCGCCGAATAATAAACCTTATAAAGTCCATTCCTCTTGCTTTCCTGACGGCGTCGTTTCAATTTTTGGAAAACCTGTCCAGCTTTAGATAAACGCAGGGTATGACCGCCAGCGACAGCAGCGTCGAAGTAAGAAGGCCTCCGATCACCGCCAGGGCCATGGGCTGCCGCAGCGCCGCCCCCTGACCGATGCCGAAGGTCAGCGGCAACAGGCCGAGAACGGTCGTCAAAGTGGTCATCAAAATCGGCCGCACCCTTCGCCGACCCGCTTCGACGATCGCCTCCTTTACCGGCAACCCCGACCTTTTGAGCTGATTGACGGTGTCGATCAGAATGATCGAGTTGTTGACGGCAATACCGCCCAGCATGACGGCGCCGATGAGCGCCATAATGTTGAACGTTTTTCCCAAGAGGAAAAAGGTGAAGACCGTGCCGGTGAGCGCCATGGGGATGGTCAGAAGAATGGTGAAGGGGTGAACAAGCGATTCGAATTGCGAGGCCATCACCATGTACACCAGAACGACGGAAAGCAAAAGAGCAAATCGCAGATTGCGGAAGGACTCGCGGCGCCTCTGCTCTTCGCCGGAAATTCGGTAGCGATAATCGGCCGGCAAATTGACCTCATCCATCACCCGTTGAATGTCGCGGATGACCTGATCGAGCGGCCTGTTGCCGAGCTGCGCCGTCACCACGCCCACCCGCGACTGGTTGTTGCGGCGAATCTCTTTAGGAACCCTCTCGACGGCCACCTCGGCGATGTCGTCGATCCGAATACGCGACTGACCGACCGGTATTTCGATTTCCCCTATACGACGCAAATCGACCCTTTTCAGCCGCAGGGTAATGTCCTGCAGCTCGCCCTCGTTTTCCCATTCCGCCGCCTTGGTTCCGGAGAGATGGTTGCGAAGCTCGTTGGTCACTGTCGTAATGCTGACGCCCAGCAGGCCCGCCCTTACGCGGTCCAGCTTGATGTTGACCTCTTCGCGGTCTTCGTCAAAGCCTGTTTGTATGTTGTACAATCCCTTGACCGCCGTCATCTTTTCGCGCAACTGGTCGCACAGGCTGCGCAGAGCCTCAAGGTCTTCGCCGCGAATCTGCACCTCCACCGGCGCTTCGTCCCCGCCCAGAATCGTCTGCAGCGCGCCTTGCTGTTCCGCAAACTGAAACTCGATGTCCGGCACCGAACTCAACGCCGCATAAAGCGACGCCTGAATTTCAGCCGACGAACGCTTGCGCTGCTTCTTCAGCCGAACGGTGATCGAGGCGGTGTTTTCATCCTGAAACGACCTGTTGCTGGTCAACCGGTCCGTAGGGCCGACGACCGCATAAATCGTCTCGATTTCATTGCCCTCCAGTTCGCTGATGATCGATTCCAAATTATGCACCGCCGCTTCCGTCCTGCGCAGTTCGGTCCCTTCGGGAAGCTTGACCTCGATGACAAATTCAGAAGATTCGGTTTTGGGCAGAAACTCGCTTCCTATGCTGGGGAAAAGAAGAACGGCAAGCAGGACGAGAGCAGCGCCGATGCCGATCCAACGCCAAGGATGATCGATGATGCGCCGCAAAAGATCGGGGTAAAAGGAAAAATGCAGCGCTCCGCCGGAGGGCGAGCCGAGAGCCGAAATACGGCTGCTGAACATGGGAATCACGAACACCGCCACCGCCAACGACGACAGCAGCGCAAAAGCGACCGTCAGCGCCTGATCTTTGAACAGCTCGCCGGCGATGCCGTGCAGATAAACGATGGGCAGAAAGACGACGATGGTCGTCAGCGTCGATGCGGTGATGGCGCCGCCCACCTGCGCCGTTCCCTCGACGGCGGCGTCGCGCGGATTCAAGCCCTCCTCCTGACGGCGGGTTATGTTCTCCACCACCACGATGGCATTGTCCACCAACATGCCCGCGCCCAACGCCAGCCCGCCGAGCGTCATCAGGTTGAGCGAAAGTCCGCCGAAATACATCAGGTTGAAGGTCGCCACCACCGAGATGGGAATGGCTGCGGCGATGACCAGCGTAGCGCCCGCGCGCCGCAAAAAGAGATAGAGCACCGCCACTGCCAGCAGCACGCCCAGCAGTGCCGCCTGCTTGACTTCGCCGATGGCCGCGGTGATGAACTCGCCTTGATTGCGAATCACGCGCAGTTCATAGCCCGGTAATGCCTTACGGAGCTCCTCGAGCTCCTTCATGACCACATCGACGGCCTTGACCGTGTTGAAGCGTGTTTCCTTGTAGATTTCCAAGGCCAGGCAGCGCCTGCCGTCAAGGTGCACAATGTTCTCGGGCTCCTTGTTCTCGAAACGGATCGTAGCGGCGTCCCTCAGAAAAACCGGTATCCACCGGCCGGGAATCGGCTGCCCGGCCAAATCGAGCGGTTGCGTATAGGTGAGAATGATGTTGCCGATGTCTTCCAGGGTGACGAACTCTGAAATTCCCTTAATGACGTATTTTTTCCCCATTTCGGTGATCGACCCGCCGGAAACGTTGCGGTTGTACTGGGCGATCTTGTCCGAAATCTGCGACGGCGTCAGGCCGTACGCCTTCATGAGATAGCCGTCCGTTTCGATCACTACTTCTTTCTCCTCGCGGCCGAGCAGCTCCACGTCGGCAATGCCTTCCAAGCGAACCAATTCGTTGCGCACATAGTTCTCTGCTGTACGGCGCAGCTCGTCCATATCGGTGATTTGAGGATGCGAGAAAGCCACTGTGACCACCGGTTCGGCGTTGGGGTCGAGCTGAGAAATATTGATCTCGTCAACGGAGGCGTTCTGCGAAAAAGCCGTGAGCGCCTTCTGCAGATCGAGGAAAGCCTCGTCCATGTCGGTCTGCCAGGCATATTCGACGGTGATGAGCGCCGACCCGACGCGCGACACTGAAGAAACCTGCACCACATTCTTCTGGCGGACGGCCAACGCCTCCATGTTGCGCACGAACTGCTTTTCGATCTCCTCCGGCGGCCTCTCCCCCGCTTTGACTTCGATGAACAGCCGCGGATTGTTCAGATCCGGAAAGAGATCGACATTGAGGCGAGTAAAAGAGATGTATCCCAGCAGAAAAACGGCAAGAATGAGCATCATTACCGTAACGGGATAACGAACGGAAAAGCCGGCCGGTTTTCTCATGACACCCTGCAAATTTGGTTCGCAATGTTTCGTTCGACTATGATGCCGAGCTCGTAAAAGTGACGATTTAACACCGCGATTGTTCCGGCGAGATTCGCTGCTTAACGCACCGACGGCATTCGACAAAGAAGGCCTGCCGCCCGCAGCAGCCGCGGAGCGACAGGCCGAAAAATCATGGCAGTTAAGAAGAATTAAGCGGCTTCTGAAGCGGTACCAGCGCCTGCCGATGCCCCCGCTTACAGAAACCGGACGCCGGCTGCTTCGCCTTCGGAACGGATATAGTCGGCGGCGGCCTTGTACTCCTCCGCCGTCTGCAAGTGTTCGATCATCAGCGGCACGGCGTTCGGCAGGGCGGCCAACTCTCGCAGCAACACGCGGTAGTTCAGCCTTCCCAGTCCCGGCCGCACCTCGTCGAGATGCACCAGCGCCTTGTCCTCCATCGTCACATCCTTGGCGTGGCAGCTCTTGATATAGCGTCCCAACAGGCGGAAGCATTGGCGCACAAAGCCGGCGTTATCGTAAAAACGGCGCGGCGTATTGATGAGATTGACCGGGTCGAGGTGACAGGCGAACGCCTTTCGATCGATGGCCTTTATGAGCTCAAGATAGGATTCCGGCGAATCCGGCAGCGTGTAGGGCATCGTTTCGAGGGTGTAAAAGGTGCGCTTCGGCTTTACGGCGTCGATGATCTTGCGCACCGTTTCGACCACGGCGTCGAAAAACTCGCGGCTTGTGTTCTGCTCGTGGATTCCGGCCCACTTTTCTCCGAAGGAACCGGCGATGTTGACGGCGCACAGGGCGCCGATCTCATCGGCCAGCGCCAGAGCCTCCACGTTCTTTTGAAAAGCCTGCCGCCGTTCCTCCTCGTTGCGGCTGAGGGGATTGCTCCAGGCGCCCACCTCGGCGATGACCAGTCCTGCCGCGGCTGCGGCGCGGACGTAGGCCTGCTTCAGTTCGGCAGGGTCATTGAACTGCACGGGACAGTAGGCGGCGGCGTAGCCCAGGGCGCGGTGCGCCTCCGCCCATTCGGCCGGATCCTCGTATCGACCGAAAACGGGGCCGCCCAGCCGCACGGCGCCCGAAGACGACTTGGCGCGCAGCGGCAAAGCCGTCGCCGCCGCGGCCAGCACCGCGGATTTCGTAAAGGTTCTTCGAGTGATGCTCATTTCTCTTCCTCGCGCTTAGTCCATCCACCGATCTTTCGCCAGACCTCTCCGGCCGGTCACTCAGTCATGGCGATGCGCAGCGCAAACGGATCCTGCTCGCTGCGGAAGCCGCGCACCCGCCGGCTGAAATCGCTGAAAACCTGCTTCATGCGGCGGTAAACGGCCACATTCTCCGGAATCGGCCGGCAGCGCTGCTCTTCCAACAGAACCACGAACGGTTCGACCACTTGCTGCAGGTCAGCCGCGCCCTCGGTCTCTTTCTTCCACACCCAGGCGGCGTGCAGCGCTGCGCCCAAGGCGGCGCCTTCGCCCTCTACGGGAACCACTTCGGCTTCGAAAATGTCGGCGATCGTCTGCCGCCATGCGGGCGATTGCGAAAGCCCTCCGGTCAGGCGGATTTCCGACGCCTTGACCGGCATCTTTTTAAAGCCGTCGTAAAGGTTGAGCACATGGCCTTCGAGAACGGCGCGGCAAAGGGTTTCGCGCGTGAACTCTCCGAGCCCGAAGCCGATATAGATCGGCGCCGCATGCGGCACGTCCGGCGTACGCTCGCCCATATACCAGGGCAGCAGCAGTCGGCCTTTGTTGCCCACCGGCGTCTTTCCGACTACATCGACGAACGCCTTGTGATCAAGGTTAAAGAGCGACAGTACCTCGTTGTAGCCGTTCGCCAGGTTGGATACGCAGAGCAGCGGCAAGTAGCGGCCGGTCGAATCGCAAAAGGCGGCGATTTCGCCGGCAGGGTCGACGTAGGGTTCGTCGAGCACGGTATAGGCGGTGCCGCTGGTTCCCAGGCTCACGGTGACCAGGCCGGGGCGCACGTTGCCGGTTCCGACGGCGCCGTACATGTTGTCGCCGCTGCCTGCGTCGACGCGGCAGTCGGGCGAAAAGCCGAACTTTTCAACCAACCGTCGGCCGACGGTACCGATGGTAGCGTCGGACGGCTTGATCTCGGGCAGCTTCTTTTTCAAGTCGGGCGAAATGGCCGCGATCACCTTCTCCGACCAGCGGCCGGTCTTGGGGTTCCACAACGCCATACCCGACGTGTCGCCGGGCTCCATGACGCAAACGCCGCCCTCTTTGCCGCCGGTCAAGTACCAGTTGATAAAGTTGTGCACCAAAAAGCAGGTGGCCGTCCTTTCGTACGCTTCGGGTTCATGCCGCTTCATATGAAAAATCTTGGCGGCCGTATAGCCGGTGCGCTGACTGTTGCCCACCTCTTCGATCATCCGATCCACGCCGCCCACCGCCTGCGTCAGCAGGTCGCATTCTTCCTGGGTGGAAAAGTCGTTCCATAGTTTGCTGCTACGCCGAGTCAAATTTCCTTCCGCATCCAACGTCACCAAACCGTGCTGCTGCCCCGAAACCGAGATGGCCTTAATATCCGATACCTTTACAGAAGAGGCTGCCAGACGGGTGAAAAGAATTTCCAGCGCCTCGATCCACATTTCGGGATTGGATTCAGAAACGCCCACGCGATCGGTTTGAATCACGCCGTTCTTGGTGTTGTAATGCGGCAGATCGCGGTCATAGTTGACCGAATCCACAAAGACGACCTTTTTTTGATCCGCATCGATCACCACCAACTTGGTGCTTTGCGTCGAAGAATCGATTCCGGCGAAGAGTTTGGCCATGCTTCTTTTCCTTTCTCTTGAAATCGGTTTGTTTGCTTTTCCGGCGAGAAGCGACGTCCATTTTTCTTAACGAATCCAAACAAGCTCTAACCGTTTCTCGGCCGGCTCGCGACAAGTCTATAGTCGGCGGTCAAGCCGCTTCAAAACAATTCATCGTATTTCGTCCACAAAAGATCTCCCAGTTCCCACGCTTTGGCGATGACCCGTTCGCCCCACTCGATGCCGTAGCGGGTGAGCCTTTCAGCGGCTTTTCGAGGATTATTACGGTAAAGGGACCACACCTCGGCCTCGAATTCGGGTTGGGCGGCAAGCAGTTCATCCTGCCATGGATCCCACACAGCCATCACGTCATGGCGCATGTCGCCCCAGCGCTGCGCCGCCAGAGTGGCCAAGCGGTTGAAGGCCCACCAGGCCGAATCGCGGCTGAAGCCGGTCACGCGGCCGCATACTTTGTACGGTGCCGCCACGTCGGTAGCGCCGCAGTAAACGGGCACATAGATGGAGGCGGCGACGTTGTCGAGCGCCAGCCATACCACGCCGCCGACCGGATCGGGCAGCTCGGCGCGAGACTGGGTGATGGTGGCGTACATGGTGTACCAGCGGGCGATGGTTCGTTCGCCGCGCCATCCCCAGCCGCCGTTGATGCGGAACACCTTGTTCATGTCGTAAGGCATGAACGGATTGGCGAGCGGCGAAATGACCGTCCGGCCTTCGTTGTCGGTCACCGTGATGTCTTTGATGAAATTAAATTCCGTGCCTTCGTAGTAATCGCGAAAGATGGTGATCAGCTTTTTCAGGGTGACCAACGTGTCGGGCTTGACGGAAAAGGGATAGTTTTCCTGATTGGGATCCAGCCCGAGCGACGGCGCCAGCAGCGACAGCACGCGCCATTCGCGGCGGCGCGCCGCCAGGGATCGACGGCCGTCCGGATCGTAGGCGTAGCAGAATTCGAAGGGACCGTCCTGCGGCCGCCACCAACCGCTGTCCTGTGCCGTTTGCGTGAGCCCGTCACAGGCCATAAAGAAATCCGGGCGACTCAGATCGACCTGCCGAATGCGGGAGGCATTGGCATTGACGGAGACGTGGTTGTCGGGCACGCGCTGCGCCGCCCAAATGGCGCCGACCCGTCCGCGGCCCGGCCCCACAATTTCGAGGTGCCATACTTCACGCGTATCGGCGATGGTCAGGCATTCTCCCTCGTCGTTCCATCCGTAGCGTTGCAGCAGATCGCCCGCGGTTCGGATCGCCTCGCGCGCCGTGGTGCAGCGTTCCAGGAGCAGCCTCACGAGCTGCTGACAGTCGATCAGCCCCGCCTCGGAGCGCAGCGACTCGCGCCCCCCGAAGGTCGACTCGCCGATGGCCAATTGGTGCTCATTCATGCAGGGATAAGCGGTGTTGATGAAGCCGTAGGTGCGGCCGACCTGCGGAATGTCGCCGGTCGGCACGTAGGCATAGGCGGGCATCTTTTGCGTGTCGTCGTTCACGCGGCGCACGAGCGTCAGCTTTTCACCGAGCTTGTATGAGCGGGCAGGCACAATGTCGAAGGAAGAGCGGGTTCGATGGCTGTCGCAGGTGTGCGACGTAGCGACCCAGCCGCCGTCCGATGCTGCGCGTCCCACCGTGATCGAGGTGCAGCCGTCCGGGCGACCGCCTTCCCAGTCCGCCCGCTCTTCCGCAAGACTCGGTCGGGCGACGGCCAGAAGCAGAACGCACAGTGTGCCGAATCTGATCATAAATGCTCCAGCTTCGTTTTCAATGTCTGAATGTATTGGAAACGCTTCACTTTTTCAACAAAAAAGATGACTCTGCTTTGCCTTGCGCGTCGGCCGGGCTGCGGGTTGCTTTCAAAAGAGATTATGGCTATATTGAGAAAAAAGGAGGCCTGCATGAAACCTTTCATCACCTTTGCCGTTATCCTTTCTCTTTTGAGCACTGCTTCCGTTGCGGCGCCTCGTTACAGCGTCTTTACCGGAATGTCGAAGCCGTTCACCCCGACCGATTTCAAGGATCTTTGGCGGTCGGGATTCAATCTCGGCGGGGCCGTCGCCTGGAGCGTCGCTCCCCATCTCGAAATCGACGGAACGATGCAGTTCGACCAGTTCCAATTGGACGACGTTGCCTTTCTCAACACGCTGACCACTTCGACCGACATCTACGCCGCGGTCTCCGGCGGATCCGTCACCATCCTCGACCTTTCGGCGCGCCTCAAGTACTATTCGCCGATCGTTTCTAAGCAGCTTGCCCCGTACCTGTTTGCCGGCGTCGGCGTCGGGATGAAAACGACGTCCGAAAAAGAGATTACCACGGCCGATCGAAGCACCAAGGAACCGCGCGAAAGCCTTTTCGCCCCGGCCGCGGGCATAGGCCTCGGCTTCGAAATGGAGATCGCCAAGAACAGTTCGCTTTTAGTGGAAGGCGGCTTCAACCTGCTGTTCACCGAAAAAACGACCGTCTATTTCCCCCTCAAGATCGGGGTTGTGATCGGCCGTCCGCAGCGCCGTGAGGAAGCACGACCGCTTTAAGGACGCCGTCGGCGTAACGGTCGGCAAGCTCGAAGGCCTTCTGCACTTCGGTCAAGGGGAAACGGTGCGTAATCATGGAGCGTGCCTCGATGATCCCCTTTTCCATGAGCGTCAGCACGCGGCCGTAGGTGTTGAGGGAACGGCGGACGAACGAGATCGTGAGCCCTTTGCGTCGCGCGGGACCGGCGGCGAACGCGCAGCGGTCGTCCTCCGGGATGCCGATCAACGCTACTCTTGCTCCCGGTGCCGCCGCATGCACGGCCTGTTCGAAGGTTTGCGGCACGCCGGCGGCTTCAAAGACCAAATCGAAGCCGCGGACGCCGGAGCGCAGCCGCTCGTCCAGTTCTTCGGGGACAACGGCCTCGTCGGCCCCCAGACGAAGCGCCGCCGCGCGCCGATCGGCGACCGGCTCGGAGACGAGGATGCGGCCGGCGCCGCAGCGACGCAGCAGGTGCACAACGGCCCCTCCCACCGGCCCTGCGCCCAGAACGGCAGCGGACTGACCGGCCCGCAGCCGCGCCAGGTCGATCGCATGCATGGCAATGCCGAACACCTCGGCCAGCACGCCGTCCTCAAAGTCGAGCGCCTCGGGCAGGCGATGCAGCAGATGCGCAGGCCACACCATCTTTTCCCGCAGAGCGCCGTCCGTTCCCGGCATGCCGCAGAAGCGCACCTGCGGACAGATGTTGGTTTTTCCGGAGAGGCACCATTCGCAGGCGCCGCAGTGATCGGCCGCCTCGACGGCCACGCGATCGCCCGGGACGATTCCCTTCACCTCTTTACCGACCTCCTCCACCGTGGCCGCAAACTCGTGTCCCAGCACCAGACCGCTGTTGTTCTCGCCGAAATCCGCCCCGCGGAAACGATGCAGATCCGAGCCGCAGATGCCGACCGCTTGAACGCGCAGCAGCGCGCCGTTCGGCGTCAAAACAGGGAAAGGCTCATGATAAAGTTCGATTCTTCGCTGACCAACCAGTCGGGCGACGAGCATGGTAAAGTTCCTTTTTCTACAAACAGAGGGCGGCAGTCTTAACGCTTTTGTTGAAGGGAACCGCCATGAGGTTCATGGCTCACGGCATCAAGGCCTTGAGCAGCAGCGGCCGCCACTCGTTGCGCTGCCGGTCGTAAGCGCCGAATCCGGCGCCGAACTCCCAATAGGTCCATGAAATGCCCAATTTTTCGGCATAGCGCGCCACGAAATCGGTCCAGCGGTAGCGCGAATTGTCATCGGCCTTGTAGTAGGCGCCGAACTCGCCGAGATAGAGCGGTCGGTTGACCCGCTTGGCCCAAGCCGCAGCGGCGTCGAAAGCGTCGGTAATCGCCTTGCGCTCCGTCGCCGAGCCCATCCATTTGGTGCCCAGCCAATTCATGGCCTCGGCGCCCGCCCATTCGGCACCTTGATGGGTAAATTGAAACGGGTCGTAGTAGTGAAAGGTGGCGATCAGGCCGCGGTCCTCTTCGGGAAGATCGAGCGTCGGCAGCAGCCGTATGCTGTTCCACTGCACCGGCCCGATAACCACCATGCGGTAGGGATTGGAGGCGCGGATGATCTTCAGCACATCGGCCGCCATGCGGTTCCACAAGGGCGCGTTGTTGTTAAAGGCGCCGTGCGGTTCGTTGAGGATTTCGAAAAACACCTCGTCCGGGTAGTTTCGGTAATGCTCGGCGATCTGACGCCACAAAGCTTCGAGCCAAGCCTGGTTGGCTTCGGGGTTGTTGTTCAGGGCGTCGAAGTGGTGGTTGTTGAGCACCACGACCAGGCCGTTTTTCAGCGCTTCCTGCACCACATGGTCGACCCGCTTGAAGAAATCGAGGTCGATGGTGAAGGGCGGGGACTGCATGGAATGTGCCGACCAGGTGATCGGCAGCCGTATGGAGTTAAAGCCGGCATCGGCGATGATTTTAAAGTACTCATCCTTGATGACCATGCCCCACTCGCCTTCATACGAGGCTTCGAGGGCGTTTCCCATGTTGAATCCCCGGCCGATGCGGGCGTTCATGGCAAAGGCGTCCAGCGGCTCCTGCGACGGCGGCGCGAAAGGCCACGGTTCCGGCTGCGGCGACGGTTCGGTGCTCTTTTTTCCGCAAAAGGCTGAAGCGGCAATGAGCAAGGGCAGAATGAAAAGGATGCGTCTCATAATCGATTCTCCGAAAAAAAAGCCTCTGACGCCGACTCGTGCGGCGACTCGAAGCATTATAAGGAAATTCGGGCAAAATTCAAAAAGACTCTGCAGCGACGGCCGCTAAAATGAAAAGGTGAAGGCGATGGAAGCAGGAGGAAGGGGAACAAGGGAGGCGGAGTTCTGCAAACGACGATGGAGGCGCGGCACGCCCCAACCGACGGCGCTGCCGACGACGGCGGCGGCGAGCACGTCGCTGGGAAAGTGTTTGCCTGCCAATACACGCGCGGCTGCGGTCGAGGAGGCCAGGCCGAGCGCGCCGGCCCAGACTGCCGGACGCAGCCGCGAGTCCGGGTGATAATCGCTGTAAATGACGGCAAAGAAAACAGCCGCTGCAAACGCGGTCGAAGTGTGTCCTGAGAAAAACGACTTGCGTGCGTCGATCGGCAACAGCGGCTCTATCGCCGGATCTGTGCGGTAGGCATAGGGGCGGATTCGACGAAAGGAGACCTTGGCCGCTTCGGTAACGGCTCCCGCCGTGAGCATGGTTTCCAAATAGAGCAGGGTAATTCGATCGCCGTTGCGGCGCACGTTTCGGTCGAAAGCGAAAAAGGCGGGCAGCAGCAGGGCGGTTCGCATGCTCCAGTCGCTCCAGCGCTCGGCAAAGACAGAGTTCATGTCCACGGCCGGACGATCGAATCGGTTGATCCGATCTCGGTCGAGCGCCGCAATCTCGGCGGCGCTGAGCGGCTGCAGCGTGCGACTTTGGAGAAAAGAGGCGATTCCGACCAGGCCGCTGCCGACCAGCACTGCGCCGTCGCGGCTGCTGAACGGTCGATAGGGGGATTCGCCCGCTGATGCGCCTAACAGCGGCATCATTAGAAGGAGGAGCAGACGCTTCACGGAGCGGCCTCCTGACGGCCGCCTTGGCCCCAAAAGCTCAAAAGTATTTTTCTGAAGGAATCGGGAAGACGTTTGAGCCGGTGCGCGCGGTAGTCAAAGCCGGCGAGGTCGACATAGCCGAGGGCGATCATGCGGCAGTCGGACGGTCGCGTCAGCTCGTAACTCAGGCGAAAGCGCACGCCGCCGCACGACTCCGGCCGCACGGCGCAGCGGAGGCGCTCGCCCAAAAAGGCTTCGCCCTTGTATTGAACAAACACTTCGGTCTGCGTCAGCGAAACCCGTTCGCCGATGTCGGCTTCGGAAAGACCAATCGAGTTCAGCCAGCGCACCCGCGCTTCATGAAAATAGGTCAGAACGCGGTCGTTGGCCAAATGACCGCCGTAGTTGAGATCGCTCACGCGCACCGTCAGCTCGGCGAGAAAGACGCTGCCTTGCTTCATGAACCGTTACCCGAGCAGCCGTTGTTCACTGCACCTTGATCATCTTTTTCGCGGCGGAAAAATCTCCGACGCGCAGCATGTAGATGTATACGCCGCTGCCGGTCATGCGCCCGGCGTCGTCGCGGCCGTCCCACGAGACGGTGAAATAGCCGGGAACCGCTTCCTCATCGACAAGCGTGCGCACCTGACGACCGAGCAAATCGTAAACGCTCAGCGTCACGCGCCCGCTGACGTTCGCCGGAATTTCGTAGGCAATGGCCGTGGCGGGATTGAACGGATTGGGATAGTTCTGCAGAAGCGCGGCAACGGTCGGTGCGCTCAAAGTGACGGCGGTTTCGGCCACCGATCGGCGGCTGCCGTCTCTGTCCGTCTGCAGCAGGCGATAGTGCCACTGGGCCGCCTCGCCGGGAGCGTCGCTATAGGTGTAGACGTGACGTTCCACGGTCGTGCCGAATCCGGGGATGAAGGCAACATCGGTCCACTCCTGCCGGTCGCGGCGGCGACGCTGCAGTTGAAAGCCGAGGTTGTCCGTTTCGCTTTCAGTGACCCATTGCAGCAGAACCTGCCGAGAAGGCAGCACCTGAGCGGAAAAAGAAGCCAGTTCCACGGGCGTGGTTGTGATGCTCGCCACATTCGACAAGCCGGAGGTGTTGCCCCCCTTGTCGACCACGTTCATGCGGAAATAGTAGAAATTGGCGGGCGAAAGGCCGCTGATGGTGAACGTCTGCGTGGTGCCCGGTTGAGCGGGCGGCGGGGGCTTTAACACCGTTAGTGTCGTCGGCGCGCCCCACCAATTCCAGTCAAAACCGCCGGGCGGATCCATAGGCGGTATGGGGCTGTAGCGAATGACATAATACCCAACCGGGCCGCCGGTGTCGCCGTCGTCGTAAGGAGCGGTCCAGGCCAAGCTCGCGCTGGTGTCGGTCACGGCAATGACGCGCAGGTCGGCAATGCGCGTCGGCGGAATCTTGTCCTGCGGCGGCGTGTAGGTTTGGCTGCTGCTAAGAACCGTGAGCGGTACGCTGTAAAGATTAAAGAACGCCTGCATCTCCTGCTTGGACATATTCTGGGCGAGATAGTAGTTGCGCAAGCGCATGTCGATGGCAAAAACCGGTTCGGTGATGGTTTTCTTCCAATCATAAATACGAAGGCCGGTGTCTCCGTAGACCGGTGCGCTGCTGTTGTCGGGCATGTCGCTCTTGTAGTCGTAATAGAACAGCGCCGGCGCGCGGTTGGGAGCGATTCGCGTGCCGTTCAAACGGCAGAAAGTGATGAAGGAGGCGTTGTTGATCTTGCTGGTTTCGCGTCCGGAAAAGCCCCACCAGTGCAGCCCCGGCCAGTCGGCCGTGCCCAGATCCTTTTTGAAGATGGTGTTCTGAGGTGAGTTGTTGATCAGCGAATCCACGGCGCCTGTGCTGCTGACGAAACCGTTCCCGTAGAACTTGACGTTGAGGGAGTTGTTGTTGAACGCCTGACTGAAGGAGATGAAATCGGTCTCCAGCTTGGTCACCATGTCGCCGAGGGCCAAGGAGAACGCCGGTTCGAACTCTGAGTAATGCGGGTAGTAGAATGTGGTGATCGGGATACGCGCCGTATCGTCAACGTCAATCGTCTCGTTATACAGCTTGATCCCCAACACGTGCCGGCGAATGACCCTCACCGGTCCGCTCTTGACGAGCAGGCGGCTTTCATCATGAAAAGCCGTTGCCTTTAATGTAATATTGATAAAAACGTATTGGAGGGTAATGCTGTAGTCCTTCATCTTTTCCCAGAACCAAATATTGGAAGCGGTCGCGGTAACCGTTCGGCCTTGATAAACGACCCGAACCGCCAACGATTTCACCAGCGCCCGCACCCGCCAGTTTTCCAAAATATCGGTATCATTGCCGCTGACGGCGAGCGAGTCGGGGAAACCGGAGGCCGCATCGGAGTGGTGAGCAATGCCGTAGGTTTGCCCGTAAACCCGATCGTTGCGGTAGGTCACATAAGAGACAGCGCTTTTGGGAAGAGATGAAGAGTAGTAGATATAGGCATAGGCGCTTTGACCGCTCACAGGGTCTGTAAAGACGACTTCATAACGGGGAAGATTGCGGGAGGCGGCATCCGAAGGCCAAACCGAAGCATCGGCCGCCTTGTCCTTCAGGTCTTTGGCCATGAACACGATCTCGTCGAGCAGGGTGAGCGTCCCGTCGCCGTACCAGTCGACTTCTTTGGCGTTGGGGACGCCGCTTTTTTCGATGAACTCGTCGACCTGGAAAGGAATGGGAGACCAAGCATCGGCGGCAGCATCGTAAACCATCACTCGAATATCGGCGGCGGGCCTGTTCAGGAACTCGCTGCACTCCGAGCCGAGAACAGTTACTACCTCGTACGGTCGCTCAACAGCGCCTTGAGTCGCTGAAATCAGTACGCTGCACAGAACGAAAACTACAACACGCTTGGCCATAGGCCCTCCGACCCAAAAGTGATTAAAAGGTATCGACGCCGCTTCCGGCCTGAGACAAACAAGGGGCACTTTTCTGCCCCTTGCGGAAATGCTTCGACCCTTTTAACGAAAAAGATCAACAATCTATTTGTTAAACGACGCCACAGCTTCTTCAACCGACTCGTAATGTTCAAACGTGGTGATGATTTTGGTGATCATGAAAAGGCTTTTTACTTTTTCAGCGGCACGGGCGACCTTCAGCTCGCCGCCGGCGTTGCGTACCGTCGACAGGGCGCTCATCAGCATGCCGATGCCGGAGCTGTTCATCCACGTCACTTCGCCCAAATCGATCACCACCTTTTTCACGCCGTTCGCCACCAGTTCCTTGATGCGCTGATGAACTTCAACGGTTTCCGGGCTGCCCATCAGCTTTCCCTTCAGCGAAAGGATGGAAACGCCGGCCTTCATTTCTTCCTTCATTGCCATATTTCATCTCTCCTCAGTTAAGGTGTATCAAGCAAAAGTATCGTTTTTTCAACAGAGATGCAACAGATTATTCGCTTCTGGTGCCGCCTCTTCACTGTTCTGTTTGCGACGCCGCATCCAGCATGCTGTCCGCGCGTTCCGGCCAGCCGCTGCGCAGAAAATAGTCGGCCACCCGCTTGCGGTTTTCGGCTTCATCGAAATCGTTGAGCTGCTTCAGAATCTCCGAAAGGTCAAGGCTTAACGCCTTTTCGATCTGCCGTTGATTCTCGAAGAGAAAGGCCAAAATCACAACGTCATCCTTGAAATTACGCAGAAACAGTCCCAAGGACTGTGCGGTCTTTTCGAACAGCAGTTTGAGTTTGTTCATATCTTCCGCAAGCGACTGCCGCACATCTTGGTAATCGAAATCGGTCTCATCCTCATAGTATTCGAGGATGTATTGCAGCTCGCGAGCCACCATCGCTTTGTGAAACAACAAACCGACGTTGTGAATAAAACTCTGTTCCGCCGCATCGGGTCGGCATTTAGGCACTTCCTCGAAAATGCGCCGACGCGGATCGCGGAGCCGTTTGAATATCAGATGCAGGTCCTCTTTGGCTCTGAACAAGAGCTCGCTGAGCCTCTTGATGCGGTCGAAATCCAGCTTTCGGCCGCCGACATGATCTCGATAAATCTCCTCATTGAGCTGCGCAGCCGCCAGAAAATGACTGAGCACATTTTTAATCAGCCACGACTTGGATTTGGCTACGTAGGGACAAACTTTTTCTTTCTCCATGAAAAAGCCTCGATCTTCTCTTTCAAATCGTCTGCCGTCGGCCGGGCGATCGGTATAACAAGCCTCCTGGTCTTTTAATTTCTACAGGGACAAGAGGTGCCTGCCGCCCGCTTTCGGCCGTTTCTCTACCTCGGAAAATAAGAAAATAATTTTCCTCGTCAAATTATCTTTTCATCAACTGGATTTAAAGAGCGGCCACAGGTAGGAATAACGACCTTTCAAAGAAGAGATGCGGAAGGATTCTTTTAGGGCGGACATAAAAAAAAGAGAGCTCCCCCCTATGCTCTCTTTTCGTTTGCCCCCCTTCAGCAGCGCCCTGTTATGGGTTCTGCCTTTTGAACGCCGCGCCCCCCGGCAATCCTTATTTTCTGCCGGCGTTCAACTAATATGTGCAGAAAAAATGAACATTTTTCTCACATCTATTGCATTTTTAGTCAACAATTACTATTTTGCCTTGAAAAAAGCTCACCCGTCCCGCCGAATGGCTTGAGAAAGTTCGGACTCATGCAAAGCTCGCAAACGCCCCTGTCGGTCCGTGAACTCATCGCCCTGTGTACCAGCCGTAGCCATGACGAACTGCACAGGGGATGGAGTGAACTGCTCAGCCGTTACAAGCCCTATCTTTACAGCGTCGTCTTTCGCAGAATGGGGCGTCGCCGCATCATGCTGCACCAGAGCGCGGTCGACGACATCATTTGCGAGGTCATCCGTACCTTGTGCGATAACGATTTCCGCCTGATCCGTCGCTTCAAAGCGGTCGACTGCGAGCGCTCCTTTCGAGGTTACTTGGCCACCATTACCGCCCGCATTACCGATCGACAACCTTTATTTACCGACATTGCTCCGCTCGAGGACGTCGCAGAAAAGTTGTATTTAGAAGATAACGCTCCCGTCAATGAACATGAGCAGTTCTTCGAGCAAATCGTCGAATTGCTTCGCCGCACCGCTTCCAAAAAAGAAAAACACAGCGAATGCAAAATTTTGATGCTCAACCTTTATTTGCTGGAAGATTTCTCGACTAAAATGCTGGCTTCCTGTCCCCTTTTTCGTCCGTTGGGCCGACGCATGGTGGATAATACGATCAACAGAACAAAGACTAAACTGATCGACAAACTGCTCTTGGATGAGAATATCAGCGAATAAAATGCACTTACTAATAGAGTGCTATGCAATGGGGAAAAATGGCAGATGAACCCATGCCGATCGGGAAAATAATCGCCTGGTTGGAAAAAGAGGATCGTGAGCGTCTAAAGGCCTTTCTCGAAAAGCCGACGCACGATAAGCTCTGTCTTCTCATAGACCGGTTCTTTGAGTTGGACAAGAAAGATCATTATTCCTTGGAAATCCCGGAGGTCAGTTGCTCCTCCGAACACGTCCTTCTCGAAGGGAACCCGCTTTTCTTCTTTTTCCACTTTCTCCGCAGTTACGCCGCTGATTTGAACAATAAAAAAACACATCAGCTCGTCAAACATCTCAATGACTGCTACCACTGCTTTCATGCCTACAGCGCCGTCTTTCGCGACTATTATCTGACTCTCAGCAGCTATTCCCAGGGGGCCCACGATGAATAAGGAATTGTTCGGAACTCTTTTAATGCTGAAGGCAAAACCGCCGAGCTTTGATCCGGATCACGTTACCCAGGAACAAAAGCTTCTGCTGCTCATGGTCCACCGCTGTCTCGAAAAAGCGCCGAAAGGCTGGGGCCGCCGAGCCGTTCATCTCAGGCCTGAAGACGCGGAAACCCTTTTCGAACGGGTGCTGGCCGGCAACGTCGATCGCCGTTCGGCACGGCAATTCCTGTCGAACCTGTTTTGGAGCGACGATTTCTATGAAAAGCTGAAGCCGCTTCTTCATGCGGCCTCCGCCGACCCGCAAAAAGATCTTCCTTCGAACGCTCATCTTCTTCCGGACGAAACCCTGTTGACCATCGCCTTGGCTGCCTCTCGAAAGCCGCGGCGCGCCCTTTCGTCCGTACGATTACCCGTTCTGCCCCATATGACAAAGCTGCCGGCTCTTCGCCGTGCCTGGATCATGGCCGTACCCGCCGTCATTCTTCTGGCGGCAACCATTTTCTTCCCAAAGAGCCACCCCGTCTTTGCCGAGTACTTTATGCTGGCCGAAGAGCCTTTTTTCTCTGAAACGTTGGAAGCCCCTGTGCACCGCTTTCGCCTGCGTTCGCCGACGGTTTTCCAACAAGGCGCCTTCGACCGCGCCGACACCCAGTTCGACAGCGCCTTAGCCCTTTACTTGGCCAAAGAGTACAAGCGATCCCTAAAGGCGTTCAGCCGATTGGAAAACGATCCGGCATTCTCTAATGATCATCCCGAACGACGGCTCCTCTTTCTTTTCTACCGCGGCATGGCTCATCTCGGAGCCGCCGGCGATCGCCCTTTATGGAACCGTCGACATCTCGCCCGCGCGGAGCGCTCACTGGAAGAAGCCTATCGCCTCGGTCAGTCGCTTGGACGTTCGCCGGACGAACTGACGTTCTTTTTGGGCATGACCTATGGACTTCGGGGCAACCGCGCTGCAGCCGACACATTGCTTTCGACCATTCCCCCGCAAAGCCGCTTCTATGAATCGGCGCGACGGTTGATCCATAACTAACCCAAAGGAAAGGACGACGGCCATGTTCATCAAACTCATGCTGCTGATCATCGCCGGGTTGGTGTACGCGATTCTCAAAAAGCTCTCCGACCTGGAAAAGTTGTTCAAGGCAGCCCTTTCGCAAAAGGCGAAAGAAGACAAACCTTCCGCCCAGGTGGAGCCGGACCCGCCGCCGAACGAGGACCCCGGTAAACCCAAATGACGCCCGATGATTTGATGTAAAAAATGCCGGAAAAAATCCGGCATTTTTTTTCTTTGCCTTTTTCGCTATTTTGCGAAAAAGGAGCGTGCTCGAAATGCAGATGACAACTGTTGCGTCGGCGTTGGCGCTGCTGTTCGGTCTTTTAACGGCGGCAATCGCGCAAGACCCGGCGGCCGATTTTTACCAAAGGCTGCAGGAATGTCCCGCCGAAAAACGTCATGACTTTCTGCTCGAGTATGCCTCTTCAAACCCCTCGCTTTTCGATCCCTGTTACTTGCTCTTCGAGCGCTCGGTTGCAGAAGGCAAGCTCGCGCAAGCCAAAACCCTTTTTCGGCAACTCGGCCGCTCCGGCCAAGGCCCCTATGCGGATTGGATGTCGGCGCGCATCGCCGAGCTGGAGAACCGCCCTGCCGAGGCTGATCGTTCATACCGCCGCGTGCTGAGCGTCGATCGGCCGCCGTTCGAAGCAATCGTCGATTACCTCAATTTCCAACGGCGGAGCGGGCGACCGCTTTTCCTGCCCGCCGCCGACGACGCCCGGAGCTTTGCCGACGCTTATCTCAGCTTCCTCGACTGCCGTTACGGCAAGGCCGACTCCCTTTTCCGCTCTTTGTCCCATCGAGACGATCCGATGCTGCTTCATTTCCGCGGCCGCAACCTCATCTTCTGCAATCGCGACGCCGAAGCGGATTCGCTGTTCCGTCTCGGTTGGAAAAGCGCAGAGCAATTAGAGAATCCGCGGCTTGCGGCCGTTTTCGCCTGCGACTGCTTCTACACCTGTCCGGCCGCCGAAGAATCCTTGTGGCTCGACAGAGCCGCTCGGGCCGCTCGTCAGGCGGACCATCTGGGGTTGCAGATGAGAACGGCAAAATATGCCGCTTACGAGGCGCGAAAAAAAGGCCGCCATCAGGAAGCGCTTCGGCTTTTTTCCGAGGCGCTGCAGCATGCCGAGAAATTCCTCGACGACCGCGAGGCCGCCGAGCTGGCCCTGCAGACGGCCGAGAGCTATTACCGCATCTATGAATTGGGAGATGCCATGGCGGCCGCCGAGAAATGCAGCCGCATCAGTCGAAGCGTGAGAGATCTCTATCATGAAGCGGCAGCCGCAGAAATGATGGGCAACATCTACTGCGCCTTTCAAATGGCACAACTGGCGGAACTGCATTTCGGCCGCGCGCTGGTCCTGGCCGATTCGGCGAACGACGAGCGCCGCGCGCGGCGCCTGCGCGAAAGCCTCGAAACTCTGCAGGGTTTACGTTCTCCCCTGCCCGAAGCCGTTGAGCGCCTGCGCGGAAAAATTGCGGAAAAAGCCGCGGCAACCGACCGCAACGCCCTCATTTACCTCCACCTTCAGTTGGGACGTCTCTATCTTTTGCACGACCGGCCCGATTCCGCCGCCGCCGCCCACAGGCGTGCGCTGCTCCTCAGCCGCCTTTACGGGTCGGAAAACCAGCGCGCTTGGGCCGAAGCCGGACTGGCCAACGCCTATTTTGCCTCCGGCGACCGCCGCGCTCTTGCGGTCGCGCGACACGTCCTACAAACCGCCGAGCGCCTCAACTCGCCGCGACTGACGCTGATGATGCTCGCCGAACTCGGCCACGAGGCCTATCGTAGGGGCGACCTGCAAACCGCCGCCGGTTACTATCGCAGCGCCGTGGAATACACCGAATCGCTGCGCAACGATGTCATCGCTGAAGAGCTGCGGATGGAATTCCTCACCGGCGGCCGCTGGCGGATCTATGATTCTCTTACGGAATGCCTCTATCAAGAGTACCTGCGCACACACCGGCCGCAATATTTAGAAGAAATTTTCCAGCTTTTCGAAATGACCCACGGCCGCGTGATCAAAGAAACCGTCTCCTCTCCCCGGCTGCTTCAGGACGCCGACTATTCCGATGTCTGTCGCCTGCTGCAGCAAAAACAGAAGGCCTTGAGGCAGCAACAGAACACTCAAAGCCTCGAACAGGCGCTGGCTGAAATCGAATACTGCCGGCACCGTCTTCTCGCCGCGCGCATCGAGGCCGAGCAGAGACAACAACCCAAGCCGACGCAGCCTTTTCCGACCTCGAAACAACTGCGCGCCGAACTGCCGCAGATCACCCTTTTGCTCTACCACATCGGCGACCGAGCTTCGTTCTGCATGGCGATGGACGCGGACACTTTATCGATCATCGACCTGCCGATACAAAGGCCCCTGCTTCAGGCGCAGATCGACACTCTCATTCGGCCGCTCCATGGGGCGGAAACGTCGACGCCGGCCGAAGTACCCTTCCACGCCGCCACGGCTTACCGCCTCTATCTGGAGCTCTTTGCGCCGGTTGTCGAACGCTTTCCCCTGCGAAAGGCCGTGGGCGTCGTTCCCTCGAGCGACTTGACCGCCCTGCCCTTTGAGCTGCTCCTCGACAAGCCGCCGGCAAAACCCGTTTACACTCCCGTCGACGAGCCCGAATACGCTGAAGCCTTTCTCGTCCACCGATGCGCTTTCTGCTATGCGCCCTCCGCCCTCTTTTTTCGGAGCGAAAAGCACAGACCGCAGCGCTCGAAAATGCTGATCGTCTCCGCACCCTTCACCGAAGTCCTTTCTGAGAAGGACACGACAACGCCCGGACCGCTTCAGCGATCGGGGCCGCTTCCCTTTGCCGAAGCCGAAAGCCGGCGAATAAAGCGGCTTGCGCGCGACGCGCGCCTCCTCATCGGCGAAAAGGCAAATGAGAAAAATGTGAAATCCCTCATGCCGGATCACCGGCTCGTTCATTTTGCCGCACATGCCTTTGCGGACACCACCTTCGACGCCTTTTCGGGAATCGTTCTTTACCCGAGCCGCGATGACGACGGTTTTCTGATGGGATTCGAAATCGGTGAGCAGCCTCTAAAGTGCGATCTGGTGACCCTCAGCGCCTGCGAGACCGGTCGAGGGAAAGTGGTTCGCGGCGAAGGAGTTCTGGGACTGCCTCGCCGCCTTTTGTCGGCCTGCGTCTCGTCGATCATCATGTCCCGATGGAAAGTGGAGGACCGTTTTGCCGCCCACTTCATGTCGCTCTTTTATGGAAGCTTCCTTTCTGGCGACAAAACAGTGCTTTCGGCGCTGCAGCATGCCCATCGGCGCGTTCTGACCGAGCCGGAAAGCGGCGCCCTCAAGCACCAACATCCCTTTTTCTGGGCGGCTTTTTCACTTTACGGTGCACCCGAAACGGCGGCCCCGAGCACCGCCCCGTCGCTTCTGCCGGCCGCAGCCTTCCTTGCGGCCGCAGCGCTGCTCCTGCTTTTCCGCCGACGCCTCAACCGACGGCGATCATACGCTCCACCGCCTTCGCCGCCCGCCGACGAATCTCCTCGGGCACCTCGATGACGTATTGCGTTCGACGCAGCGCCTCCAGGGTCATCTCCAAGGTGATTTCGTTCATGTGAGGGCAGCGCAAGCTGCAGAGACGCAGCATCTCTTTGTCGCGGTTCTCCGCCGCAATGTTGTCGCCCATACTGCACTCGGTCAGCAAGAGGTAACGCTCAGCCTTTGCCTCTTTCACGTAACGAATCATCGCCGCCGTGCTGCCGGAAAAATCGGCGGCGGCCACCACTTCGGGACTGCATTCGGGATGCGCCAGAATGAGCACATTGGGAAATTGACGCCGCACCATTTCAATATCCTCGACGGTGAACTTTTCATGCACTTCGCAGCGCCCTTTCCAGCCGATGATCGTATAGTGAAGTTCGGCGCTCCTTTTATGCAGCACCTTCGGATTTTTGATCGGGAAGATGATCTTCAGCCCCGTCTCGCGGGCGACGTTGGAAGCGAGGTATTCATCGGGTAGAAAAATTACGGTGTCGCTGTTCAACGATTCGACCACGGCGACGGCATTGCCCGAGGTGCAGCAAATGTCGCTTTCGGCTTTGACGTCGGCATAGGTGTTCACGTATGAAACCACGGGCACGCCGGGGTAGAGCTCCCGCAGTCGGCGTACGTCCTCGGCGGTGATGCTTTCGGCCAGCGAACATCCCGCCTTCGGCGACGGCACCAGCACGGTCTTGCTCGGATTGAGAATCTTGGCCGTTTCACCCATAAAACGGACGCCGCAGAACACGATGATGTCCTTATCCGTTTCCGCGGCGCGGCGCGAAAGCTCGAGCGAGTCGCCCGTAAAGTCGGCGACCGTGTGATACAGCGCCGGTTCCATATAGTTATGCCCCAGAATCACCGCATTGCGCTCGACCTTGAGGCGGTTGATTTTATAGACCAGTTCGGCCTTTATTCTTAGCTCGACCTCCGGCACGATGCCTTCCAGCTTTGCCTTCATGGCGGCCAAGGTGGCCGCAACCGTCGGTTCATTGATCGGCATATGCTGTCTCCTTTTGAAATGCCGATGATAAGGTAAGCATTGAAAGGAGAAAAACCAAATATCCGGAACCTCCGGGCGCAAAAGGCTTGCATTTCAAAGCAAACTGTTCTATCTTTTCGTCGCTCCGAAAGCGGGAGCTGTCGGCGGTTCATACACAATAGGGATCGACATGAAGCGAGCCAATCTCTTTTTTTTCCTTTTTCTTCTGGCGGCGAACACCATGCACTGCGGCTCAAGCGAAAGCGGTTTTCGCCATTTCATTTCCGCCGAAAAGGGAAAACTATGGGACGGCTCGAAGGAGTTCCGCTTCATCTCCTTCAACGTTCCCAATCTTCACTATATCGAAGACAACCTGCCGTTCACGGAGACCAATCCCTGGAGGCTGCCGGATGAATTCGAAATCCGCGATGCTCTGCGATCCATCAAGCAGATGGGCGGTCGAGTAGTGCGCATTTATACGCTTTCGGTGAAAAGCAGCGCCGACGACGACACGGTGCCGCGCCATGTGCTTGGCCCGGGCGTTTTCAATGAAGAAGCGTTTGTCGCCTTGGATCGCGTGGTGCAGATTGCCGGCAGCGAAGGTGTCCGTCTGATCATCCCCTTTGTGGATAATTGGAAATGGTGGGGCGGCATCGCCGAATATGCCGCCTTCCGCGGCAAAGAGAAGGACGCCTTTTGGAGCGACCCTCAGGTCATCGGCGACTTTAAAAGAACGATCGATTTTGTCCTCAACCGCGTCAACACGCTGACCGGCGTTCCTTATAAGGAGGACAAGGCGATCCTTGCGTGGGAAACCGGTAACGAGCTCACCTGTTCGCCGGAATGGACGGCCGAGATCGCCGCTTACATCAAAAGCATCGATCGGCACCATTTGGTGATGGACGGCTTCCATTCGCAGCGTTTGCGGCCGGCTTCGCTGACCGACCCCAACGTGGATATTGTGACGACGCACCATTATGAAAAAGATCCGGAGGAAATGGTTCGAAACATTGCCGCCAACATGGAAATGGCGGCGGGCAAAAAGCCCTACGTCATCGGCGAATTCGGCTTTATCAACACCGTGGGCGTTCTGCGCGTGCTCAACCGAATCATGGACGGCGACTGCAGCGGCGCGCTGTTGTGGAGCCTGCGCTTCCACAACCGTGACGGCGGCTTTTATTGGCACTCCGAACCGTACGGCGGCAACCTCTTCAAGGCCTATCATTGGCCCGGCTTTCCCTCCGGCGCCGCCTTTGATGAAATCGGCTGCCTGGAGTTGATGCGGCAAAAGGCTTTCGCCGTTCAGGGGCTGCCCGTGCCCGCCCTGGAACCGCCGGAGCCGCCGCGACTCCTGCCCATCCCCTCCGTCGCCGCCATATCGTGGCAGGGCTCGGCGGGTGCGTCCTCTTACCGCATCGAGCGTTCGGAAAGCCCCGAAGGTCCCTGGAGAACGATCGTCGAGCGCATCGACGACGCTTCGGTGCAGTACCGGCCGCTGTTTAATGACACGGGAGTAGAAATCGGCAAGACTTATTATTACCGCGTTTCCGCCGCCAACGACGCCGGCGTTTCCGCGCCTTCGAACGTTGAAGCGGCGCCGCCGGTGCGATGCTTCACCCTGGTCGATGAGTGCGGCGATTTCAGTTTCCTCTACGACCGCAGCAAAGGCGTCTATGTAAAGAACGACGAGGCCCGCCGCGCCAAAGAGGACAGCCACCGTTTCCGCGGCCGCGCTCAAGACTTTATCGTTTACCGCACCGCCGGCCCGATGCAGAGCGTACGACTTTATGTCTTTTTCATCGACGCCGTCAGGGACTTTGACCTCCGAGTCTCCGGCGATGGCCGGCAGTGGCAGCCGCTGCCGCCGAAAGCGCAACCGATCGGCGTGGATGAGGGCGAATACCGTTACATCAGGCCCGTGCTTTACACCGCCGAGCAACTTCCCCCTAAAGTAACCTATTTGAAAATCACCTTCCCCGCAGAAGCAGAACTGGCACGAACGGAAATCGAGTATGGGAATTGAAGAGCTTGAACAATTCAAACTCAGCGTACAGCGCGAGCTGACCGAGGACTTGCTGCCCTTTTGGCGCAGCAAAGTCATCGACTACCAAAACGGCGGCTTCATCGGCCGAATGGCCAACGATCAGACGCCGGACAAACGGGCCCCCAAAGGGCTCATTCTCAATGCCCGCCTCTTGTGGAGCTACTCGGCGCTTTACCCCTTTACCGGCGACGAAAGCTGCCTCACTCTGGCGCGCCGTGCCTTCGACTATTTGAAAGAGCACTTCCTTGACACGGAATACGGCGGCGCCTTTTGGATGCTGGACTATGCCGGCGATCCTTTTGACGACAAGAAAAAAATCTACGGTCAGGCGTTCGTCATCTATGCGCTGGCAGAATACTTTCGATGCAGCGCTTCAGAAGAGGCCCTGCGCACCGCCCAGGCGATTTTTGAGATCATCGAAACGCACGCCCGCGACGACCGTTTCGGCGGCTATGTGGAAACGTTCGAGCGCGATTGGACGCCCGCCGCCGACCTTCGCCTCAGCGCCGTCGACATGAACGAAAAAAAGTCGATGAACACCCATCTCCACATTCTCGAAGCTTATGCCGCCCTCTACCGCGCGACCCACGACAAAAACGTCGGCCGCCGTCTCGAAGAGGTGTTGACGCTCTTCACCGACCACATCATCGATCCGCATGATTTTCACCTGCACATGTTCTTCGACGAAGAGTGGAATTCCAAAAGCAGCGTCGATTCGTTCGGCCACGACATCGAGGCCGGCTGGCTGCTGTGCGAAGCCGCCGAGTCGCTGGAAGACGAAGATTGGATGAAGCGCACGCGGGAACTCGCGGTCCACATGGCTTCAGCGGTGCTGGAAAAGGCGGTCGACAAAGACGGCGGTGTAATGTATGAAGGCGACCCCACGGGCGTCATCGACGACGACAAGCATTGGTGGCCTCAGGCCGAAGCCGTCGTCGGGTTCCTCAACGCCTTCGAGATCTCGCGCGACGAGCGCTTTTTTCAGGCTGCTGTAAAAACATGGGCGTTCATCGAGCATTACATCATCGACAAGGTGCATGGCGAGTGGTTCTGGCGCGTTTCGCGCAAAGGCAAACCCTATTTGGACGAACCGAAGGTCTCGGAGTGGAAAAGCGCCTATCACAACTGCCGCGCCTGCATGGAAATCATTCGCAGAGTCGACAACTTGAACAAGTGAGGAAACGATGGATCGTATCGCTTTCGAACAACAAGTGCGCAAGCTGATCAGCGAACATCAGCACCTGCTCAGCCGTCCGAACATCAAGCTGCCTTCGCGCAACAACATCTTTTGCCGTTACAAGTACCCGGTGCTGGAAGCGCAGCACACGCCGGTCTTTTGGCGGTTCGATCTCAATTACGAAACAAACCCTCATCTTTTGGAGCGGCTCGGCATCAACTGCGTCTTTAATTCCGGCGCCATCGAAATGAACGGCAAGGTGTATCTCATGGCGCGCGTGGAGGGCGTCGACCGTAAGTCGTTCTTTGCCGTCGCCGAAAGCGAAACCGGCGTCGACGGCTTTAAGTTTTGGGACTATCCGGTGGTGATGCCGGAGACCGAGGATCCGGACATCAACGTTTACGACATGCGGCTGGTCAAACACGAGGACGGCTGGATCTACGGCCTCTTCTGCACCGAGCGGAAGGACCCTTCGGCCCCGCGCGAAGACACCTCTTCCGCGGTGGCCAAGGGCGGCATTGCCCGCACCAAGGACCTGATCCATTGGGAACGGCTGCCGGACTTGGTCACGGCCTCGCCGCAGCAGCGCAATGTGGTGCTGCACCCCGAGTTTGTCGATGGAAAATATGCCTTTTACACTCGTCCCCAGGACGGCTTTATCGACACCGGCACGGGCGGCGGCATCGGCTGGGGACTTTCCGCCGGCATGAACCCGGCGGTCATTGACCAGGAAATCATCGTCGATGACCGGCGCTATCACACCATCAAGGAAGTGAAAAACGGCCTGGGGCCGGCGCCGATTAAAACGCCGCACGGCTGGCTGCAGTTGGCTCACGGCGTGCGAGCCTGCGCCGCAGGGCTGCGCTATGTGCTCTACATGTTCATGACCGATTTGAAGGAGCCGTGGCGGGTAACGCACGCTCCCGGCGGCTATTTCATTGCGCCGGAGGGTGAAGAGCGCGTGGGCGATGTTTCCAACGTCGTCTTTTCCAACGGCTGGGTGCTCCGCGGCGACGAGGTCCTGATCTATTACGCCAGCTCCGACACCCGACAACACGTTGCCTCGGCACCGTTGGAAAAGCTGATCGATTACGTCATGAACACGCCGGAAGACGCCGGCCGTTCCTACGCCTGCGTTCAACAGCGGAACGCGCTCATCGAACGGAATTTAAAAGCCCTAAAGGCGATGGGAATCCCGTGGTAAGAAAAAAAAGGCAACCCGATTTCGGGTTGCCTTTTCTGTTGAATGCTGACCCGCGCTTACTTTTTTAGATAGACCGCCTTCCCGTTCGTTTCACCCCTCGGCGTGGATTGAGTGAATTCGATTGTCAGCGTCTTGCCGTCCGCCGAAAGGGTCCATTTTTCCTTGCGCGTGGACTCGAATGATCCCATGGGGCCTTCGAACTTGCGGTGCGTCTCCACCACCAGCGTCTCATTTTCCCAAACGGCCTTGACCTCGCTCTCGCCTCGTTCATTGCTCGTCTTGGTGACTTTGCCGTCCAGCGTGGTCGTGGTGGTCATTTTTCGTTCGCCGCCGTCGCGACCGGGCATGGTGCGCTCCATCGTCAACGTATTGGCATCCTGCGTCACCGTCATTTTGGAAGCGACGAACGCGCCGGGACCTCTTCCCTGTCCCCCTTCCGGGAGGTTACTTTTGCTGCGGTCAAGTTCCCACTCACCGGAAAAATTCACCGCGGCAAGGGACGTTCCGACTGCAAACAGCAGTGAAAAAACCAGCATTCGTTTCATAGAATCTCTCCTTTCCATTTAGAGAATTCGCTTAACGAAACGAGCATGGAGAGAAATTGTTCTGTAAAAAGAGTTTGGCAAGACGCCTTTCGGCGCGGCGTTGAAGCCATGCATGGAAAAGCTCAAAGCTTGTATGTTTTTTTCGACAATGAATAAGCCAAATCGACGATGATCTCCTCGGCCTCGTCCAAATCGAGGACATGCTCGGCGACCAGCTCGGCCAAATAGCGGGCGTCCACTCGTCGAGCCAAGTCGTGGCGCGCCGGAATGGAGGGAAAGGCTCTGGTGTCGTCGATAAAGCCGACGGTGTTGTAGAAACCGGCCGTCTCGGTCGTGAGCCGGCGGAAGCGCAACATACCCTCGCGGCTGTCGTGGAACCACCATGCCGGGCCGAGTTTCATGGCGGGATAGTGACCGGCCAGCGGCGCCAGTTCGCGGGAGTAGACCGACTCGTCGATGGTAAAGACGACCAGCGTCAGGCGGGGATCGTTGCCGTACTTGTTCAGCAGCGGCCGCATGTCGTGAACAAAGTCGATGGCCGACGGAATATCGCCGCCTTTGTCCGGGCCGAAAAGTCGGTAAACGGTGTCATTATGGTTGCGGACGACGCCGGGGTGAATCTGCATGGTCAGGCCGTCTTCGATGCTCATGCGCGCCATTTCCATGAGCATGTGGCCGGTAAAGAGACGGGCGTCTTCGGCTGAAGCGCGGCCCTGCAGCGCCTTGTCGTAGATCGATTCGGCCTCGCTTCGGCTCAATTCGACGGTAAACGGCGAAGCGACGCCGTGGTCGGTCGAGGTGGCGCCCATGGATTTGAAAAAGGTCCGCCGCGCTTCGAGCGCCTGAAGGTAACCGGAATAGCTCGAGACGTCGCAGCCGGCGAGTTGCCCCATTCGCTCGACCGAGCGACGCCAGCCCGGCGCCGTAAGATCGGTCACGTTATCCGGGCGAAAAGCGGGGATTACGCGGCCGGACCAACCGCTTTCGCGGATGCGGCGGTGATGCTCTAGCGTATCGGTCGGCGCGTCGGTCGTGGCCAGTACCTCGATGCGGAAGCGTTCATAGAGCGCCCGCGGACGGTTTTCGGGCCGCGCCAGCGCCTCGAGAAGCTCGTCGTAGATGTCCATGGCCGTTTCCGAAGTGAGGCGCTTGCGTATGCCGAAAACGTCGTGCAGCTCGTGCTTCAACCACATGCCGGTCGGTGTGCCGCGAAAGAGGTAAAAGTGATCGGCCACCAATTGCCAAATGCGGCGGCTGTCGCTCTCGACCGGTTCGCCGTCGAGGCGAGGAATGCCGAGTCTTTCGAGAGGAATGCCTTGCGAATAGAGCATTCGGAACAGATAATGATCCGGGATCACCAAAAGCCGCGCCGGATCGGGGAAAGGACCATCGTCGGCCAGCAGTCGGGGATCGACGTGGCCGTGGGGGCAAAGCAGGGGAAGGTCTTTGACGAGCGAATAGAGGTGCATGGCGATTTCGCGTTCACGAGGGTCGGCGCTGAAATAGCGCTCCTCGTGCAGAAGCAGAGGTTTTTCAGTCATAAAGGTTTCCTCAGTGATTCGGAATCAAAGAGGCTTCAAAAGGGTGCACCGGCCCTGTCGGCGCTCGGCGGCCGCCGGTCCGGAAGATCGAGCGGTTCACCCTCAGGCCGCAAAGGCCAAAGTTCCCATGACGACGAGCACATGCGTGCGGCAATGGGTGCAGAAATAGTAGCGTGAATTCGGCAAAAGCTTCATCCACCATTTTCGGTGGACACGCCTTAGCTCCATTCCTTTGCAGCGGGGACAACCATAAGCGAAGCTGATTTTCACGGCATTTTCCTCGAAAAACTCTTCCTTTGGTTACGTCAGAGAGAAAATACCAAAGTTGCCGCCTGATGCAGAAATCAGCTTATCAGACCAGCTCGCCGCGCAAAACGGTGACGGCGTGACCGGCAATGATCACCTGCGACGGGCGGATGCTGAGGTAAAGCTCGCCGCCGCGGCTGCTGGCCTGATAGGCGACCAGCTCATGTTTGCCGAGGAGATCGGCCCAATAGGGCCCCAGGCAGCAGTGCGCCGAGCCGGTTACCGGGTCTTCATTGATGCCCACACGCGGGGCAAAGAATCGTGAGATGAAATCGTAGCGCGAATCTTCACTACTGCTGGTCAAAATGATGCCCCTTACCGGTAATTGGGACAGCTCGTAATAGTCGGGCACAAAACCGGTGACCGTCTCCGGGTCCCTCACGTGAACGAGCAGATCGAAGCGGTTGCGTCCCACGAACTGCGGCTGCTCTCCGAAAAGCCTGGTTATGATTGGAGGCGGGGTGATCGGAGCGGGGGGTTCGGAGGGAAAGGTCATTTGCAGGAGGCCGTCCTTTTTGCGCACGGTCAACAACCCGCTGCGGGTATGGAAACGCGCCTCTTCATCGCCGGCCAGAGCACCGATTTCATACAGGGTGTGGGCCGCCGCCAGCGTGGCATGGCCGCACAAGTCGATCTCGGTCGTCGGTGTGAACCAGCGAAGCCGATAACCGTCCTCGATCGGCAGCACAAAGGCGGTTTCGGACAGATTCATCTCGGCGGCGATGGCCTGCATCCAGTGCTCCTCGGCGGCGTGTTCCAACAGACAGATGATCGCCGGATTTCCGCGAAATTTTTCACGGGTGAAGGCGTCCACTTGGAACAGTTTTACGGTCATCTCACTCCTCTCCCAACTCTTTTGGCCCATGAAACGGCGGCAAGGCGCGGATCGCAAACCCTGCGCTGCAGGGCCCAATTCATGCACAAAGGCTTAGGTTAAGGCAACGGTCGAGCGAAAAGCGCTCCCTCGAACGTCCAATTGTTTGCCTCACGGCCCCGGCCGTCCTTCTGCCGCGGCTTTTTCCGTTGCTCCCGAACGCCTCAACTCTACGGGAAAAGGACGACCGTGCGGAGATTTTACCTCTCGGCTACGATAAATTTTTCTGATAAAAGCGATACGTTTTATAACGCACCGCCTGAAGGTCCTCCAGGGCACCGATCATTCGGCGGTTGGTTTCCACAATGATCGAGCACTCCGATTCGGTGTAGCCCTTCTTCATGCCCTCTTCGATGGTATTGAGATAGAAAAGAATATCCAGTCCGCGATGACGATGCTCCTTGAGAACGCCCATGGCGATGGTGCGCAGCCGACGGATTTTGCGCATATGCAGCAGGATCTTCAACAATCCGAACGGCAGGAGGCGGCCGTCGGCTTTCTGCAGGGCGGGGTTGGCGTCCTTGATGCTCAGCGAAAAGCCGATGCACTTTTCGCCGAGGAAGGCCAGATAGGTCAGGTCAGGGTCGACAACGAACTTGAGCTCGTCGGCCAAGTCGCGCAGTTGCCGTTCGGTGAGCGGCACATGGCCCCAATTCTCTATCCACGCTTCGTTAAAGATGGTCCCGACGTGGCGAATGGCAACGTCCAGTTTTTTCAAATCGAGCGTTTCGATGCGGATGCCCTGTTTGAGAATGCGCTCGCGAATGCGGTAAAAGCTGGGCCTCAACTTGACGTCGCGGCGCACCATGAAGGCATACCAGTCGATGGACTTTACATACCCGCATTGCGTCAACAGATCGTTGTAATAGGGCGGATTATAGGTCAGCATAATAACCGGCAAGGAGTCGAAACCTTCATAGAGCATGCCGCTGGCGTCGTAGAGGGTGAAATTAAAAGGGCCCTCGACGCGAATCTTGCCTCGAGCGGCCAACCATTCTTCAGCCTTGGCGAACAAAGCCGCCGCAACTCGACGGTCGTTTACGGCCTCGAAGAAGCCAAAGTGCCCGCTGATGGTGTCGCGGTATTTTTCATATTGATGATCGACATGAGCGCTGATGCGGCCGACCGGCCGACCTCCTTCAAAGGCCATGAACAACTCGGCTTCACCGAATTCGAAAAAGGCTCCCTTCCCCGGCACCAAAAAATTCAATTGGTCATGAATGAGCGGCGGCACCCAGTAGGGATCGTTCTTATAGATCTGCCAAGGGAAAAGCACGAACTGCTTCAACTCTTTGCGGCTGCGTACCGGCCGAACGGTGATCTCCATCATCTTCCTCCTTTTCGCTGCGCTGAGAACCGGTAAACTTTTTGTTGATATTTTTCCGAATTTTCCTTAAAATAAGCCCGAAAAAAAACCATAAGGACGAGAAAGGTCGGATTTCATGGCACATCACAAATCCGCAATAAAACGGATCCGCACGGCAAAGCGCAATCGCATGCGCAATCGTCATTACACCTCGATGCTGAAGACGCAGATCAAGAAAGTGCGCGCCGCTGCCACAAAGGAAGAGGGTGAAAAGCTCTACCGCCAGGCGTCCTCATTGTTGGACAAGCTGGCTTCCAAAGGGATTATTCACCGCAACAAAGCGGCCAATCAGAAATCCAAGTTGTCAAAAGTCGTCAGCAAGCTGGCCTAAAAAAACGGATCCGCAAGGCTTGAAAGCCGAGGCAAAAGCCTCGGCTTTTTTTTGTTGCCGTTACTTTTGCATCATATAGTTCGGCGATTCATGGGTGATCGTAATGTCGTGCGGATGGCTTTCCTGCAGACCTGCCGGCGTGATGCGGATAAAGCGCGCCTTCTGTTTGAGTTCGGCGATGGTGGCGGCGCCGCAGTAACCCATGGCGGCCCGCAGTCCGCCGACCATCTGATAAACGACGTCGCTCAGTTTGCCGCGATAGGGGACGCGCCCTTCGATGCCCTCCGGCACCAGCTTCTTGGCGTCGCTTTCGCCTTCCTGAAAATAGCGGTCACCGCGGCCTCCCCTCATAGCGCTGAGCGAACCCATGGCGCGATAGACCTTGTAGCTGCGGCCTTCGTAGTAGATCAACTCGCCGGGGCTTTCGTCGGTGCCGGCGAGCATGTTGCCGAGCATGACGGTATCGGCGCCGGCGCCGATGGCCTTGGCGATGTCGCCGGTCTGCTTGACGCCGCCGTCGGCAATAAGCGGAATGTCATATTGGGCGCACACCTCGGCACAGTCCATGATGGCGGTCAGTTGCGGAACGCCGGTGCCGGCGACCACCCGCGTCGTGCAGATCGAGCCCGGCCCGATGCCGACCTTCACCGCGTCCACGCCGGCTTCGATCAGTTCGCGGCAGGCCTCGGCAGTGGCGATGTTGCCCGCAATCAGTTGGATGGCGCCGAACTCTTTGCGCAGCATTTCGATGGTGCGCAGCACGCCGAGGGAGTGACCGTGAGCCGTATCCACGACCAGCACGTCGGCGCCCGCTTCCAGCAGCGCTGCGGCCCGCTCGCGGGTGTCACGCGCAACGCCCACGGCCGCGCCGACGAGAAGCCGTCCGTGCTCGTCTTTAGCGGCGTTGGGGAACCGTTTCCGGTTTTGAATATCCTTTACCGTGATCAGACCGCAGAGCTTCTGCTCCTCGTCCACCACCAGCAGCTTTTCGATACGGTGCTGCTGCAGAATTTTCTCCGCCTGCTCCAAAGAGGTTCCTTTCGGTACGGTCACCAGATTCTCTTTGGTCATCAGCTCGGAGACCTTTTTGTTGAGATCGGTCTCGAAACGCAGGTCGCGGTTGGTAAGAATACCGACCAGCCGCTGCCCGTCCAGGATGGGGATGCCGGAAATGCGGTACCGTTTCATCAGCTCCATGGCTTCGCCGATCAATCGGTCGGGGGTGAGCGTGATGGGGTTCATGATCATCCCGCTCTCGGAGCGTTTTACGCGATCGACTTCCGCCGTTTGTTCGGCAATGGAGTTGTTCTTGTGAATGATGCCGATGCCGCCTTCGCGCGCCAGCGCGATCGCCTGCTCGGATTCGGTCACCGTATCCATGGCCGCGCTGACGATGGGGATGTTGAGCAAAATTTTGCGCGTCAGTCGCGTGCGCACGTCCACTTCTTTAGGCAGAACGGCCGATTTGTTCGGAACCAGCAAAACATCGTCAAAGGTAAACCCTTCGCCGATCATAATTCCCATAAGTCTCTCCCGAATTGATTAGAGCGGTCCGACGACCGCTTCCACTTGTTCAATGATCCTTCCGCTTCGCAACAGTTCGAGCGTCTGCAGGATGTCGTTCTGCATGAGTCGATCGCCGGTAAGCGGCGGTATGATTTGACGAATGACGTCATGTGCGACGCCGGTGCCTGCGCCGGGCCGTAAGGCCGAGCGAAAGTCGATCGCCTGCGTCGCCGCCAGCAGTTCGATCGCCAGCACCGTTTCGGCGTTTTCAACGGCTTCCAGAGCCTTGCGCGCGGCATGGGTTCCCATGCTCACAAAGTCTTCCTGATTGGCCGAAGTAGGAATCGAGTCCACGGATGCAGGATGGCTGAGAACTTTGTTCTCCGAGACCAGAGCGGCGGCGGTAACCTGGGCGATCATGAAGCCCGAATGAAGCCCGCTTTGAGCCGCCAGAAAGGGCGGCAGGCCGCTTTGCGCGGCGTCCATCAGGTTCTCCAAACGGCGTTCGGAAATATTGGCCAATTGGGTGACGGCAATCGTGAGGACATCGGCCGCCAACGACAGCGGCTGTGCGTGAAAGTTGCCGCCGGAAAGCGTCTCTCCTTCTTCGACAAAAACCAGGGGATTGTCGCTGCAGGCGTTGAGCTCGGTTTCGACGACCTCGCGAACATATCGCAGGGCGTGTCGTGCGGCGCCGTGCACCTGAGGAATGCATCGCGAGCTGTAGGCATCCTGGATTTTGCCGCAGTTTTTGTGGGAAAGGACGATTTCGCTTTCGGCCATGAGGGCGCGCAGATTGGCCGCAACCTTGATCTGATCGCTGAAACCGCGCGCACGTTGAATGCGGTCGTCAAAGGCGACTTTGGTGCCCAAAAGGCTTTCCACGCTCATGGCGCCCGCAATATCGGCCGTTTTGAGAAGCTGCAGCGCGCGCCGCAGCGCCTCGGCCAAGTAGGCGGCGGTGATCTGCGTGCCGTTGAGCAGGGCAAGCCCTTCCTTCGCCTTCAACTGCAGGGGCTCGAGACCGAGGGATTGCAGGGCTGCGGCGCCGCTCATGCGTTGTCCGTTCAGCAGCGCTTCGCCGCGACCGATGAGCACCAGCACCATATGGGCCGAAGGCGCCAAATCCCCGGAGGCACCCACCGACCCTTTGCAGGGAATCAGCGGTACCACCCCTCCGTTCAGCAGATCGAGAAGCCTCTCGGCTACGCAGGGTCTTGTTCCGGAGAATCCCTTGCATAACGTGTTGGCTTTGAGCAGCATCGCCGCCCGCACGATCGGCGCCGGGATGACCTCGCCGACCCCGCAGGCGTGGCTGAGCACCAGGTTCAACTGCAGCTCTTCGATCTGCTCCGGAGGAATGTGCACCGAACTGAGTTTGCCGAATCCGGTGTTGAGGCCGTAAACCACCCTCCCCGCTTCGATCACGCGCTCGACGGTATCACGCGCGCGCTGCATCTTTTCGAGCGCCGCAGGCGCCGCCGTCACCCGGCACCCCTGGTACGCCGCTCGAAAAACATCCTGCAGCGACAACGATTCGCCGTCGATCACGATTTGTTCCATGAACACCGTCCCGATTCCGACGGGCTATGATAGGAATATTTTGCCAAAGAATCAACGTGTTTTTCTGCGTAAGCGAAGGGACGGTGCAGATGGCCGCTCTTCCCCTACATGGCGTTTTGCTGGCGAAATTTGTCGTACAGCTCCAGCACGGCGGGAACGTAACGGCGCGTTTCTTCCCAAAGAATCTGGTCGTTACGGTTTCCGGCAATCCACATTTCGGCGCGCTTGGGGCCGCCGTTGTAGGCCGCCAATCCGCCGTCGTGACGGTAGAGAGACACCATTTCGCTCAAATAGCGGCAGCCGAGACGTATGTTGAGAATCGGGTCGAACAGAACCTCTTCCGGTGTAGTCCAGGGAATGCCCTCCTCAACCGCCAAAAAGGCGCCGGTTGCCGGCATCACCTGCATCAGCCCCATGGCGCCGACGCGCGAAACGACCGTCGGGTCCCAAGTCTTTGCACTTTCGTGCGTGATGGTGGCGCAAATAAAGTCCACGTTCAGCGCCGGGTACTTGCACGTCATGAGGTAAATCTCTTCGGCGATGGCTCTCTTGAGCGAATCGGGCATGGTTCGGTTATAGCGCGAAATGATCTTGATCGTTTTCTCGATGCTCGCCTGCCTCTCGTCATTGATGCGGGCCAGGCTGCGGGTCAAAAGCGCTGCAGTTTGAACAGCTTCGAGCCGTTCTTCGGCTACGGTATTGCTTCCTGCCAGAAAAATCATCGATGCCGCGGCCGTCAGCGACAGCGCGGCAATCAGAAGGTTTTTCATGATACCTCGATGGTTGTTCATGGCCTTTTGCCTCCTTTCAAATACTTGGTTGCTCTGCAAAGATGCTCAGCTCAAGGCCGACGGTCATTCGCTGTCATTGCTCTTTCAATCCACGTGCCAAGGCGCCGAACCCCCTCCTCTCGCCCGCAATGGGCTGTTTTACGGCTTGAATTTATTGCAATTAATCGGTAACTTGCAGTGCAGAGAAAGAACGTCGCGGTGACACCCGATTTTGACGGAATTTCGTTTTTGTATTCACTTTCGCGACGTTTTCTCAACGTGGTACAAGCCGCCCTTTGGTTACAGCATGAGGGCTGAAAGGAGATAAGGAGTCAATTTTGCGCAAAATCGCCTTTTCGACCATCGCGGAGCAGGTGAAGAACTTGTGCATCGACGCCAACTACCGCCTGGGTGAGGACCTGAAGTCGGCGCTGCTCGAGGCCCGTCACAGGGAAATCAGCCCGGCCGGCCGTCGCGTGCTCGATCATTTGATCGAAAACGCCCGTCTGGCCGAGGAGGGCGAAAATCCGCTTTGTCAGGACACCGGCTTTGCGGTCTTTTTCATCGAATTGGGAAACGAGGTGGTGATCACCGGCGGGCTGCTAGAAGACGCCGTCAACGAAGGCGTGCGCCGGGCTTACAAGGAAGGTTATTTGCGGAACTCCATCGTGAAAGACCCGCTTCGTCGCGTCAATACCGGCGACAATACGCCGGCCGTTATTTGGACGCAGGTCACGGCCGGCGATCGCCTGCGCATCGACATGGCGCCGAAAGGCAGCGGCAGCGAAAACATGAGCGCTTTGGCCATGCTAACGCCTTCGCAGGGCGAAGAAGGGGTAATCGACTTTGTTGTGAACACGGTGAGCCGTGCCGGAGGCAACCCCTGCCCGCCGATCATCGTCGGCGTCGGCATCGGCGGCACGTTCGAAAAAGTCGCCTGGTCGGCAAAAAAGGCGGTGATGCGGCCGGTCGGTCGACGTCACCCGGACCCCTATTACGCCGCACTGGAGGAACGCCTCTTGGAACGCATCAACGCGCTGGGCATCGGGCCGATGGGCTTCGGCGGCCGGACGACGGCCTTAGACGTCCACGTCGAGGTTTTTCCCTGTCACATTGCCTCGCTGCCGGTGGCCGTGAACATTCAGTGCCACTCCGCGCGCCATAAAAGTGTCATCATTTGAAAGAGCCGATCATGGAGCAACCCATCCGCATTACACCGCCGCTGGACGATGAGGTCGTGCGCTCGCTGCGCGCCGGTGAGCCGGTCGAGATCAACGGCGTTCTCTATGCCGCGCGCGACGCCGCTCACCGTCGCCTCATCGAGCTCATCGAGGCCGGCAGGCCGCTTCCTTTCGATCCGGCGGGACAAATCATCTACTACGTCGGGCCGACGCCGGCGCGGCCGGGGCAGATCATCGGCTCGGCCGGCCCCACCACGTCGATGCGCATGAACGCCTATGCCCCGCGGCTGCTGGAACTCGGTTTGAAGGGGATCATCGGAAAAGGGCAATTGGGAGAGGAGACGGCCGCGGCCCTGCAGCGCTTTACGGGCGTCTACTTTGCCGCCGTGGGCGGAGCGGGCGCCTTGATCGCCCGCTGGATCCGCTCGAGCCGTATCGTCGCCTTTGAGGATTTGGGCACCGAAGCGCTGCGCGAGCTCCGCGTTGAAGGCTTTCAGGCGGTTACGGCGCAGGACTGCTTCGGCGGCAACCTTTTCGCCGAAGGCCGCCGCGCCTTTGCGCTCAACGGCTGATCACCGCCGCCGTTTCACGCGCTACAACGATCTCTTCGTCGGTCTCTACAACCAGCACGGCGGCGGCAGAGTCGTCGCTTGAGATGACCTCTGCGTGCGCTTCATTGCGCTGTTCGTCGAGGCGAATGCCGAGGAATGCCAGCGCCGAAACGACCTCACGCCGCAGTTGAGCGTCGCGCCGGCCGATGCCGCCGGTAAAAGCAATGGCGTCCACTCCTTCCAGCAGAACGAGATACTCGCCGATATAGCGTTTGACGTCGTAAATGAACTTTTCACGCGCCAGTTTTGCCCGCTCGTTGCCCTGCTCGGCAGCCGCAATGACCTCGCGCATGTCCGCCGAAACGCCGGAGAGTCCCAACAGGCCGCCGTTGCTGCCCAATTCCGCCAACGCCTGCTCCAAGGTGATGCCCTTTTTCGCCATGATGTAAGGAAGAACAAAGGGGTCGAGATCGCCGACGCGTGCGCCCTGAATAAGGCCGCTCTGCGGCGTAAAGCCCATGGATGTGTCCACGGAAACACCGTCCTTGAAGGCGCAGATCGACGAGGAGCCTCCGAGGTGGCACGAAATAACTCGGCAACGGTTCAGCGGCAGCCCCAGGATCTCCACCGCTTCGCGCGTAACGTAGCGATGCGAGGCGCCGTGGTAGCCGTAGCGTACCACATGATACTTTTCGATCCACTCCCACGGCGTGCCGTAGATTTTAGCGTGCATCGGCGCCTGCAGATGAAAGCCCGGCTCGAAGACGCCGACCAGCGGCGTATTCGGCAAAAGCTCGCGGAACATGCGGATCGCCGTCAGATAGGGCGGGTTGTGAGCGGGCGCCAGATCACGATATGCCTCCATGGCCGCAAGCACCTCGTCGTCGAGAAGTACGGAGCCGTTCTTTTCACCCGCCTGAACGGTCTTGAACCCCACGGCGTCCAATTGCGACAGATCGGAGAGCAGCGGCGGCTGCCCTTCGAGCAGGAAGCGAAGGGCATGCTCGACGGCTTCGCGATGCGAAGGCATTTCCGCCGTCGCTTCATAGACTTTTCGGTCACCGACCCAATAGCCGATCAGCGCATCCTTCCTCCCGACGCGCTCCGTGTAACCTCGGGCCAGCGTCCTTTCCGCCGGCATGTCGAGCAGCTTGAATTTAAAGCTGCTCGAGCCGATGTTGCAGACCATGATGTTCACGGTACCCTCGCCTTAACGGGTGGTTACGAGGAGAGCTTTTTCAACACCGCCTCGGTCACCAGTTTCACCAGCGTCTCGCGATCGACCTCGGCGCCGGGAGTCACGGCGGCTTTATCATCCTTTATCGCCGAAGCACCCTGGTAGATCTCGCATGAGGTGTTACCCGGCGTGTCGCACGTCAGGCAGCCGGCGACCGCCGACACGCCGTAACGTCGACGCGCTTCGAGCAGCGCCTGCACGTCCTCTTTCGGGAGCACGTTCACTCGCCCCAACTGCTGCGCCACAAAGCTGATGTGGGCAAAGTGCTCCAGGGTCTCCATCTTGTGGTAAGCGTTCAGAACGCTCGAACCGATGGTCAGCGCGCCGTGGTTGGCCAGCAGAAAGGCGTCGTGATCTTTGAGGTACTTGAGGATCGGCTTAAAGAACTCTTCGGTGCCCGGTTCGCCGTATTCGACCAGCGGAATGCCGCCGAGCACGATGATGACCTCGGGCAGCACGCACTTTTCCAGCGACAAACCGGCGACCGCGTGTCCGGTGGCATAGATCGGGTGCGCATGACAGACGCTGTTGACGTCCGGGCGCTCCTTGTAGATGCGCAAGTGCATAAACACCTCCGATGAGGCGCGCTTGCCGGGCGTAAGCACCTTGCCGTCCATGTCGACCAGCACCAGGTCTTCTTCCTTCATAAAGCCCTTGGAAACGCCGGTCGGCGTGATCAGCACCCGGTTTTCGTCCACGCGGGCCGAAATGTTGCCGTCGTTGGAAGCCACGTAGCCGCGCTCGTAGGTGCGGCGTCCGACCTCGATGATCTCGCGCCGCAACTGATAGAGAGATTTCTGCACGGCTTATCCTCGCTTACTTTTTCTCTTTCGTCGGCAGCAGAGAGGCGATGTCGTCGTGCGGCCGCGGGATGACGTGAACCGAAACCACTTCGCCCACCTTCGACGCCGCCGCCGCGCCCGCATCGGTCGCCGCCTTTACGGCGCCCACATCGCCGGTAACGATGACGGTCACCAAACCGCTTCCCACGGCAACTTTGCCGACCAATTCCACGTGCGCCGCCTTGACCATGGCGTCCGCCGCCTCGATCGCCGGAATGAAACCCCTGGTTTCCACCATGCCTAATGCTTCTTGTGCCATGACGCTTTCTCCTTTGTTTGAATTATTGTTTGCTGCTTTTTTCTCCTGCAAAGGTAATGCTGAAAAGAAGCGGCCGCCGATTCCTCGAGCCATTTTCCCAAGCCGGCGCCTTTCGCCGGCCCAATACAGCCGCTTCGATTCGTGCCTTCAGCTCTTTAAACCATCTGCAAACTCTTGTACATGGCCACGCGGCGCACGCGGGCAAAATTGCGCGGCGTGCACACGCCCTCGCCGGTCGGGCTCGCGATGGTGTGCGAGAAATAGGCCTCGCCCGCATATCCGCCGTTGCCCGCCAAACTGGCGCCGTTGACCACTACGATCGAGGTGTCCAGCACCTTGATGAATTCGGTAATGACATCGAGGTTGTTGGAATAAACCATTGCCGTGTGCTTAAAGCCGTGCTCGGCTTGGGCGGCCAGTCGGATTCCTTCGGCGGCGTTCTTGACGCGCACGATCGGCAGAAACGGCATCATCTGCTCTTCCTGCACGAACAGGCTGTCGAAACCCGTTTCGCCGAAAAGCAGCCGCACCTCGTCGCCAAGGTTCAACCCTGCCGCGCGCGCCAGCACGTTGGCGTTTTTGCCGATGAACTCGCGATTGGTGACCACATGGCCGCCGCTGCGGCTGAAGGCCTTTTCCTCCAACGTGCGAATTTGCCCTTCGTTCAAACGGACGGCGCCGAAAAGCTCCATGGTCTTCATGAACTCGTCGGCGACCTTTTCAACGACGAACACCTCCTTCTCGGCAATGCAAAGAATATTGTTGTCGAAGGAAGCGCCCTCGATGATGCGCTTGGCGGCGCGCTTGAGGCAGGCGGTCTCATCCACCAGCACCGGCGGATTGCCGGGACCGGCGGCGATCACCTTCTTGCCCGACCGGAAAGCGGCCTGAACCACGGCGGGCCCGCCTGTGGCGCAGATCAACTGCAGCGCCGGATGATTGAAGAGCGTGGTCATGCTCTCCAGGGTCGGTTCGCGCACCATGGACGCCAGATCGACCGGACCGCCGGCTTCGACGATGGCGCGGTTAAAGATCTCCATGGCTTTGGCCGAAAGCCTTTTGGCCGCCGGGTGAACGTTGAACACCACGCCGTTTCCCGCAGCGATGGTCATGATGATGGTGTTGAGCATCACCGGAACCGGATGGGTGGACGGCGTGACCGCGGCAATGACGCCGTAGGGCGCCCAATCCTCGTAGACCAAGCCGTATTCGCCTGACCACGCCTTGGTCTCCAGATCTTCGATGCCGGGGGTGGCGTCGGCGGCGTTGTGGTGCTTGACGATTTTGTCCTCGACACGGCCCATGCCCGTCTCTTCGACGGCCAGGCGTGCAAACGTCTCGGCATGCTGATGCATGGCCTTGCGCAGCGCCTCGATGACCTTTTGTCGGCCGCGTTTAGGCACGTCCATCCATTTTTTCTGTGCCGCCAGCGTTGCCTCGATCGCCCGGTTGATGTCGTCATATACACCGTAGGCGCCGTTCGACGAGGCGGGAGAAGGCTCCTGCTGCTGCGTCATGCGCTGCAGCACCTCTTCGACAATGGCGGCGATCAGTTTTTCATCCATAAAAACTCCTGCGCGGACATTTCCATTTTTCTAAATGAACCGAAACGTTTTCCTCTCGTCGAACTTTGCTCAACCGTCAATTCACTTGATTTTTCGGCGCCCGTTCCTTCCGCTAAAAGATCATCTCTCCGAAGGCGCGTTGCGGATCGAGTCCGGCGGCGTTGGCCTCGTCGGTGTCGATGTGCATCTGCAGAATCAAGCCTTCCTTGATGCGCACGACGACGTCGTCGAACGTGAGCGACGCCGCACCGTGCGCCTTCACCTTGATGCGGTCGCCCTGTTTTAGGCCCAACTTTTCGGCGGTTTCGGGGCTCATGTGGATGTGGCGCATAGCGCGGATGGCGCCCTCGGGCAGCCGCAGGACGCCCGCCGGGCCGATGACCACGAACGGCGCGCTCCCCTTGATGTCGCCGGAGAGACGGTGCGGCAGGTCCATGCCGAGAAAGATGCCGTCGGTGTAGGCGAGTTCCAACTGGGTGAAATCGCGCATGGGGCCGAGGATGCGCACCTGGCCGAAAAGGCGACGGTTGGGCCCCATGACCGCCACGGTCTCGGCGGCGGCGAATTCGCCGGGCTGCGTCAGGTCGCGAAGTTTGGTCAGTTGTGCCCCGGGGCCGAAAAGAATCTCCATGTGCTCGGGGCAGATGTGAAGATGCCGCGCCGAAATGCCGATGGGCACGGTGCGTTCGCCGAAGGGCGGCAACATTTCGTCTATGACCTCTCGGACGATGCGCTCAAGTCGTTCCGCTGCAGCGACGGATAGGTTCATGGCTCACTCTCTACCATTCGGCATGGGCCGTAACGTTTCTTAGAGATAGTCGCGATACAATCCCGCTGCGGGCGCGGGAATGACCGCCTGGTTGACCAATAATCCTTTTTCGGCGGCGAGTTTTGCGCCGGTTTCGACGGCGGCGCGCACGGCGGAGACGTCGCCGGTGAGGGTAACGAACGCCTTGCCGCCCAGGGCCATGGCCAGGCGAATTTCGAGAACCTGGACGGCGGCGGCTTTGGCGGCGGCGTCGGCCGCTTCGAGCAGCGAAGCCACGGAAAAGGTTTCGATAACGCCCAAGGCGCGTACGGCCGTTGCGTTCGTAATGCCCGAGACCGCCGGCAGAATATCGGGATGGACGCGCGGGATGATCAGCGAATCGATGACGGCGCCCTGAGCTCGGTCCGCAGCGGACTCGACGCTTGCCCGTACGGCGGCGGTGCTGCCCGATACGAGAATGAGATATTTTCCCGAACAGATGGTGCGCGCCAAAATCAACTGAACCTCCGCGGCTTTGAGCATGGAATCGGCCGCTTCCAGCCCGGAGGCAATGCTGTTCAATTCTAAAAGTCCGAGGGCTTGGTTTGCCATTTATGCCTCGATCGTCATATGCTCTTCGGTTACCGCCGTCACTCGCCCGCTGATGGAGGCGTGCAGGTTCGCCCCCAGCTTGCCTTCCGGGCAGACGGCGATCAGTTGACCGCGCTCGACCCGTTCACCGACCTTGACCTGCGGCGACGCCGGCACACCGACGTGCTGCTTGAGCGGAAGCCGCACCCGTGTCGGTCGAACGTCGAGCTCCTCATATTCGGCCTCGGCTTCGAAGCGGGTTACACCCAACCGCTGCATCAACTGACGGACGGGCACCCTCCGCACCTCTTTGGTCGGGCGGGGTGAAACCTTGCGCGGCCCTACCCACGCTCCTCGGCCTGCAGCCCGCAGCTCCTCTTGAGCACCGATGCAGGCTTCGCGCGGGTAGAGGGCTTCGGGACAGGCATAGAGGGTGCACAGGCCGCAGCGGCAGCACAAAAGTCCGTAAGGATTCAGTAAAGCTTCTCCTAAAGCGGTGAATCCGAGGCCGCGCATCACAACGTGGGGCTGTACGTCGTAGCCGAGCAGGTAGCGCGGGCAAAGCTCGGTGCAATAGCTGCATTGGTCGCAGGCCGAATGGCCGATGCGGTCCATCTGCTTTTTCGTCCGGCTGTAACGCTGAACCAGGGGATGAGCGGCGGGAAGGACGACCAGGCCGCCGGTCGTCTTGGTGACCGGCTGCTCGAGATCGGTGATCAGGCGGCCCATCATCAAACCGCTCTCGAAAACGGCGAACGGCTCGACCGATGCCCCGCCGGCAAGCGTCAGCGCGTCGACGACGCTCACGCCCAGCGGCAGGCGCGCGGTAAGCGGCTTTTTTACTGCGCCGGTGATCGTCATAAAGGTGTCGGTCACCGGAACGTCCTGAGCGGCGAAGTGAATGTTGAGCAGCGTTTCGACATTGTTGACCACGCAGCCGACGTCGAGCGGCAGCCCCTGCGGCGGAATGAGTCGGCCGGTGATGTGATGGACAACCTCATATTCGTCGCCGGCGGGGTAATAGTCTTCGAAAAAGACCAGCTCGACGCCCGTGCCGGCCGCCGCCTTTTGCAGGGCCGCCGCGGCGGCGGCGTTCTTTTTTTTCAGCCCAAGTGCAACTTTATCGGCGCCGCACTGTGCGGCCGCCGCCTGCAGACCGGCAAGAATTTGCGGCGCAAAGCGGGTCATCAGCTCGCGGTCCTTGTGCATGAGCGGCTCGCACTCGGCGCCGTTGCCGAGGTACCACTCTACCTTTGCCGCCAGCTTGACGTGCGTCGGAAAGCCGGCGCCGCCTGCACCGACCACCCCCGCCTGTTTGACTTTAGCGATCAAATTCATGATGATACTGTTCCGGAGAAGCCCCCGTCACTCGCGAACTCGAATGGTCAAGCCTTTGGCCGCCGCTGCGTCGCGAGCCGCCGGCGTCAGAATGGTCTTTTTGTCGATCTCTAAAAGAGAAATGCCGCTGCGAAGCAGCTCATGGATGTCGCTCTCGCAGTAAAGCCGCTTTACCGGCTTCGGCAAAGTCGTAACGGGGGCCGATTCTTCTTTACGGTAGGCGGAACAGGTGCGTGCCCATTGAGGTTTGGGCTCGGCGGTCTCGCGCCGGAGCATCGGCGAAAGCTCGGGGTCACGCTCGATCCGCCTCATCACCTCGGCGACGATCTTTTCCACCAAAGCCCGAAGGTCTTCGGCCATCTATTCCTCCTTCACCTCGTCGATGATGCCCACGATGAGGGAGCGCAACGGCATGCGGCAGGGAAAGTGCAACAGCTCTTCGGCGGCACGGCCCTCCGAAGCCACCAGCACCCGATCGCCGATACCGGCTCCGACCAGATCGACGGCAGCCATTGTTTCGCCCTTCAGCTCGCCCTGCGGCGTCTGCGCCTTGACCAGCAGTATCTTTCGGCCGTTGTAGCACGGGTGCTTGAATGTAGACACGACACTGCCGATCACCTTCGCCGCGATCATGACTGCTCCAAATCCACGCGATCAACCAAACCGACGATGGTGACGTCGCTGGGAATGTTCTTGTCGGGAAAGGCGCGTACCGCCTCGCCGCCGCTCACCCAAAAAACTAAGTCGCCTTCACGGCAGCCGACGGTATCGGCAGCGACGAGCACCTTGCCCGTCGACCGCTGCCGCTCGTCCACCGTCTCCATCAGCACCAACTTGACGCCCTCGAGCTGCGGGTCTTTGACGCTTGCCCACACTTTACCGACGGTTCTGCCCAGCCGCAACGCTATTTCTCCCCGCCTTTTTGATAAACCAAGCGCTCGCCGAGCTGAATGGAATCGACGATGGCGATGATCGAAGCGTCGGTGGGAACGCTCTGCAGCGCGGAGGTTTGTCGCGCCGAACTGCCGCGCACCACAATGACCACCTCGTCGCGGCCGGCGCCGACGGCATCGACCGCCACCACATAGCTCGACGTCGGCTGCAGATCTGGACCGACGAGGTTGACCAGCATCAGTTTTTGCCCGACCAGGCGGTCGACTTTGGCCGTCGAAACGACGGTACCCACAACACGTCCGATTTCCATGATCCTTCCTTCGCAGAAGGCGGGACGACGCCCATTTTTTTCTTTCAGGTGAAAACGATTAAGCGGTCGAATATACCGGTTTGGTCATAAAGAAACAAGCAGTTTTTCCCCAACAAAGGACCTGCTTTTTTGAGCGGGGTTTGCTATATTCTCTCGGCCGCCGACGGTCGACCGATCGACCGTCGGCCTGTGGAAAGAAGAGGACATAGCATGAACAGACGGTTTCTCATCATTATTATTGCGACGCTTGCGGCTGCGGGCGGTTTTCGCTGCTCCGAAACGGACGGCTCGCGAGCAGCGCGCGGCGGCATGGTGCACCGCCGCCTGACGCAGGAGGAAATCGAACGCCGGGCGATGGAACTACAGGCGCTGCAGGCGGAAACTGAATCGCTTTACCACTCGCTGAAGGCCAAAGAGCTTCAGTTGATGCGCAAACAAGCCGAATTGGACTCCATCAAACAGGTGCTGGAGCAAAAGGAAATTGAACTTGTTCGGCGGGAAAAAGCCGCGCGACGTCTGCGAACCACGGCGGTCATCTTTTTCATCGTCGGGTTGGCGCTGGTCGTCGCCTCGCTGCGCAAAGGAATGCCGAAAAGTTCGGGACCCCATCCTGCAAAGCCGGCTTCTACCGAAGGCACGAAAGAATAACGCGAACCGGCGTTTCACGACCCCGACGGTTCCGAGGAAGCAAACCACTCTTCCGTGACACGGGCGATCACCGCCGCCGATTTTTCCGCATGGCGCCGTAGACCAATGACGGCGTCGAAAGCGGCTTTCGGCAGAACGCCCGTGTAACAGCCCCACCATACCAACGCCGCCAACGCCGCTCCTTTGCCGCCGACAAGGCGACGGAACGGCAGCCGGTGCCGGACGATCTGAGAAACCTCGAGCGACTCGTCGGCAATGACCTCGGTGTGCTCTCGAATCAGCGGCGCCGCCTTCTCCCAACCGGCCTGCGAAACGGCGATCACAACGTCGGGACACGAAACGTCCGCATAGTCGATCAGTTGCGGCGAAATCGTCATGTGAACCAGCGAAAAACCCTTGCCGACGGTGATGGGATACTCGCCCCGTTTTTCCGAGTACAGACCGGCGGCAGTCGCGGCCAGCGCCGCCAGTTCGCCGGCAAGTTGAACGCCTTCCCCCGCCGATCCGGCGACGGCAATCTGCCGTTGCTCCCGCAACGAACCAACACAGCACGGAGAAATCCGCGGTACATCCTGCAATAATGACGGCTTTTCGGCAACGTCGGCGCTGAACGGCGTCGCCTCACGGCGCGAATAAAAAGGGCGGCATTCGGGAAACTGCCGCAGATCGTTCAGCTTGGCCACACCGTGCGAGGGGCAGTTTTCGACCACTTCGACCAGCGAAAAGCCGGGGCAGGCGAGCGCCTCGTGCAGCGCCTCGGTCACGTCGTCGTCGACGAACAGCCGCCGCACCAGCGCGGCGCCGGCGGCGGCCGCCAGAGCGCAGACATCCATGGCCGGCGTCGCTGTTTCTCCTTGCGCCGGCGACAGAGCGCTGCGCTGACCGCCGGTCATGCCGTAGACCAAATTGTTGTGCAGAATTACGGTCATATCGATCCCCCAGCGTGCGGCAAAGAGCAGATGCTGAAGCCCAATGGACGCACCGCCGTCGCCGATCACCGCCAGCACCTTCTTCCCCTTGCCGCTGAGCGCCATGGAAATGCCCTGCGCAAGAGCCGGCGAACGGCCGTGCAGGCCGTGCACCGTATGGGCGTTGACCAAGCCGTCGATCAGGCCGCAGCAGCCAATGTCGCTCACCAACACCACGTTGCGGGGATCGACCTGGAGCCGCGAAAGCGCTTCAGCCAACGATTTGGCGACGACGGCATGGCCGCAGCCCGGACAGTAGGGAAACTCGCCTTGCTTCAGGAAAGCGGTCGGCATGATTCCACCTCCTCCGCAATCGTCATGGGCGCAACGGGGCGACCGATTCGGCCGATGGAAAAGACTCGTTGCGGCTGATCGAAGCCGAAAAGCAGACGCCGCATTGCGCCGGTGATATTTTCTTCCACCACCCAAACGGCGCGATAGCGACGCAGCAGAGCCATGATCTTTTCGGAGACCGGAAGCAGCGTTTGCAGCGTCAAACGGTCGATGCGTCGGCCGCGGCACCGCAGCTCGCGAACGGCAACCCGCGCCGCGGCGTCGCTGACGCCGTAGCTGATCACGATCTCCTCCGCCCCCGGCTCTTCGTCCAAGGAAAAGAACTGGAACGCTTCCATTCGCGTCGCGATCTTGTCGCGAAGGCGTCGTGTATTGGCCAAGGCCTGTGCCGAGGTGCCGCGGATCAGGCCCGTTTCGTCGTGTGTGGAGGCGTTGAAACGGACGCAGAGTCGGGGGTCACCGACCGAGGCGGCCGGAGGCACCAGATCGCTCCCGGCACGGTAAGGCTGATAGTTGTCCGGATCAATCGGCTTCGGTTCGATCGGCGCAACCGCAGGCAGGTTGTTCAGATCGATACTTTTCTGCGTCATCATCATTTCTTTCGAGGTCAACAGCACCACCGGCGTGCGCAGCGCACGGGCGACATGAACCGAAACGGCGGCCAGTCGCCGGCAATCGAGAAGGTCTGCAGGACAAAAGACCGGCAGTGCGTAACCGCCCGAGATGACGCCGTTGAGCAGCAGCAGGTCGCCCTGCGCGCCCACCGTAGCCGAACCGGTGCTCGGCCCCAGCCGCTGCACAAGGACGATCACCAGCGGCAGCTCCATCATGAAAGCCATGTTGAGAGATTCGACCATCAGGGCGAAACCCGGGAAAGAGGTGGCGGTGACTGCGGTTTTCCCCGCCGCAGCATAACCGGCCGCCCATTGAAGCGCCGAGATTTCGTCCGGAGCCGCGTAGAATTCGGGAAAGCGCCTTTCCGCATAAGCGTAAAGAAGGTTGGCGGGCGTGATGGGATAGCCGATAAAAACCTCGGCGCCGGCCTGCACCGCCGCCTCGATGACCAGGCGAGAACCGTCTACAAGAGAAAGAGGGGTGCCGTTCATTCCTTCGTTCCTCCTATCGACACCAATATAGGACGGCGTGAATTCGTTGTCCAGCATTTTTTCCAACCCTTATTTGAAAAAAATAATTTTGCAAATCGATAACAAAAGGATATATTCAAAAAAAGCGAAGGAGGTGCCCAATGCTCAACCGACTTGCCGTCCTTGTTTTGACTTGTCTCACCGTCGTTCAGGCGGCAGAACCGGTAAGCGGCGACAAAGCGCTCGGCACACAACCCTACAGCCGTTTCGAAAAGCCCGAAGCCTGCGCCGCCTGTCACGGCGACATTTACATGCAATGGACACAGGCGATGATGTCCCAGTCCTACACTCATCACTGGGATGAGATCGAATACTTTGATTTGGCCGTGGCGCATGCGCAAAAAGTACCTTCGCTGAAAGGGCCGGTGGACGGCTGTAACGGTTGTCATGCTCCGCTGGCATTTCTGGCCGGCGACGTGACGCCCCCAAGACCGTCCGAAGGTTCGCGCGCCAACGAAGGAGTGAGCTGCGATCTTTGCCATACCATCACCGGCTTTCACAGCGACGACAAAGTGCCCTACAACTTTAGCTTCATTAGCTCTCCGGGACGGCTCAAATACGGAAGCAAAGCCGGCGTTAAATCGCCGCATCACGACACGGAAAAGCTGGACATCTTTGCCCAGGCGGAACTGTGCGCCAACTGCCACAATGAGAAAAACCCCTTCGGTGTTTGGGTGAAATCGACCCAGATCGAGTGGCTGGAAGGGCCTTACTCCAAGCAGGGAGTTCCATGTCAGCAGTGCCACATGCCCAAAGCGTGGGGGCGAAACGCCAAGATGGCGCCCGAGGACATGACGGCGCAGCATCTGTTCAACGGAGCGCATGACCCGGGCAAGGTTGCGGGCGCGATTGAAATCCGCATGCACCCCGAAGAACGCGAAGTGGAACGCGGCGGCACCGTGGTGCTCAAGGTGCAGTTGTTCAACGGCAAGGCGGGGCACAAAATCCCCACCGGCTCGGTCGAGGACCGCATCCTTTGGCTGCACGTGACGGCGACCGACGCTGAAGGCAAGACCTACCATTTGCCCGTGGACAAGAAAGGTTTCGAGGGCGAAGAGTACACCATCGCCGCGGACCAACTGGCCTACGTCGACATGGGCGTACCCAAGGGCATACCCGATTTCAAAGGTGTTCAGCGCGACGGCGTGCCGATCGGCGATCGCATCTTCCGCATGCCCTACTTCGACCCGAACGGCATCATGACCATCATGCAATGGAACACGGCGCGTCTCGGCGTCGATTACCGCATCGGCCCGCGGGAAACCAAGATCGAAACCTACACCTGGGAGCTGCCCGACGACATTGCGCCCGGAAAGGTCGTCTTTCGGGCCCAATTGAACTATCAAAAGCTCGTCAAACCGGTGGCCGATTTTCTGGGCGTTCCCGAGGATGAAAGCGAAATCGTCCCCGTCAACTTTGCCGAAACGTGGGTGGAAGTGATCGACTGACCTTTTTCCCGTTGGAGGAACTCCATGAAGAACGTAAAAGCCCTTTCGCTGCTGACGGCCGTCCTACTGCTCGGCACGGCGGTCGTCGAAACCGTGCAGGCCATTCCGGCCTTTGCGCGGCGTTACAAACTGTCGTGCAGCACCTGTCATGCGCCCATGCCCAAGCTCAAACCTTTCGGCGATGACTTTGCCGCTTCCGGCTTTATTCTGAAAGAAGAAGAAAAGGAACGCGACTATATCACAGCGGGAGACGATTTGTTGTGGCTCAACAAGAGCTTCCCGGTCGCCGCCCGCTTTGATGCCTTCGGCGTTTATCGCAGCCGCTCCGAGGTCAAGTCCGATCTGCAGACGCCCTACGGCCTCAAACTGCTCTCAGGCGGCACACTCTACAAGAACATCGGCTATTATTTCTACTTCTACATGGCCGAACGCGGCGAGGTGGCCGGCATCGAAGACGCTTACATCCACTTCGACGACGTCTTCGGCAGCGGGCTGGACATAATGGTCGGCCAATTTCAGGCCTGCGATCCCTTGATGAAGCGCGAGCTTCGCCTGACCTACGAGGATTACCAAATCTATCGCGTGCGCGTGGGCCAGTCGTTCAATAATCTGACCTATGATCGTGGTATTCTGCTCAACTACGGAGTAGAAAAAACAGGCACCGACCTGACCGCCATGATCGTTAACGGCAACGGCAAGCCGGAAGCGGCCGGCGGCAGTTTGGACCGCGACACGGACAAGAACGCGGGACTACGGCTTGCGCAAAAGATCACCGAAGGGCTGTGCATCGGCGGATTTTACTATCGCGGCAGCGAGGCGGTCATTTATCCATTGGGTAAATCGGTAAACCACATTACCTACTACGGGCCGGATCTCAACGTTCAGTTCGGCCCCCTCGAGTTCACCGGCCAGTACCTCGTGCGCCGCGACGACAACCCGCTTTTCTTTCATCTGGCGCCGACAACATTGACCAAAGGCATTGTCGCCGAGCTCATTTATTCGCCGCGCCTGGATCGTTCGCGCTGGTTTGTGACCGCGCTCTACAACCGAGTGACCTCCGAGCTGGACGATGTGCCGCTCAATTTGGAAGACCTCGGCCTTTCTCCGCTGGCCTATCACACGGCTACCCTCAGCGGAACGGTTCTGCTCTCCCGCAACCTGCGGCTTCTGGCAGAATACACCCGCGATTTGGAGCATAAGGCCGATCGATTTGCAGTCGGTTTTGTAACGGCATACTAAACAGCACTCGCCGCTCCGGCGGTAAAAAGCGCGGCGACCGTCGCCGCTGTTTCGCACGTTAAAGAACCGTTCGTGAAACAGAACTACGGTCGCCGC
>FWPV01001223.1_pt1 | contig 73070 bp, 65 predicted proteins | sample 2228371 | NCBI WGS metagenome assembly FWPV01 (sample SAMEA103939776, study PRJEB20133) | metagenome
AAAAAACTCTTTTTCTTACATAATCTGTTGATTTTGTTTCGCTTATTCATTAACTAAAATCGGTTAACCGGCCAGAAGTGTTATAAAATATTAAATTATATTAAAATATAATTTTTAATTAAGCTTTACTTGATAAAATAATATCCCGATATTTTTTCAATGCTTTACTTGCAGGATTTTCTCCAAGAAATGATAGAAAAACCCATTGGGCTAGTCTGTCTTTTTCCCACGGTTTTCAGTGTGCGCATGCCACTTACCCGGTTCTTAAGGGTAGCTTTTGGGGACGTCCTGCCGTAATTTATCTTGACAAAAAATTCTGATAGTATATTATTATTAACAAAAAATGATAATTACTGCAGATCTCGAACAACTGATGGCGGATAGATTTCACTAATAATACATAATAAAAAAGGGAGAGGGTTATGAAGGAACAATATGAAGCGCCTAAGGTTATATCGTATTCTGAAGATGATATTATAGAATTACTCGGACCTGCACAGACGTGTTCACCAAGTCCATGTCCGACATACCAATAACGTCCATTATAATAAACCGCCAATATATTCTATAACGTTTCTTAGGGTTATGCACAAACTATGTGTATAACCCTAAATTTTTATCTTCTCGGCGTAATAATAAAATCGATGCTTTTACCAAAGTCAGACGAAAAAATATCATGATGCTTTCAAAGCCAGATACCAGACCAAAACTTCCCATTGGGACGTTCCACAAAAAAGTTGATTCTTATCATATCGTAACCCATCCCGATAAACCGTCATGGATTGTGGTGAATGATTTTGGCTGGGAAATACTCCAGCTCTGTAATGGACTGCATTCACTACAAGACATTTTGAATGTCGTAAAATCCCGCTACTCAGTATCGGCAGAAATCCTTGAAACGGACCTGGAGCGGTTTATGAGGTCAGTTGACAGATCGGGATTTTTGTCAGAAGCCGTCAGCCAGTCTTTTTCAACACCATGCATCACGAGTGTGTTTTTGCATCTCACTGATCGGTGTAATTTACAATGTAAACATTGTTATGCAAAAAACATGTCTGCGAAGGGGACCGAGCTGACGGATAGAGAGTTAACATCCTTTTTGGAAACATTCTATGACGCGGGTGGGCGTTCGGTTGTTATCAGCGGAGGTGAACCGCTGCTGCGGAAAAATTTTAAAAAAATATTCGAAATTAACCCCTCCGCTGATTTTGTTTTGCTTACGAATGCCACCCTTATTGATGCCGAATGTGCCGCGTTCCTTTCCCATTTTAAAATAGCGATTCAAGTTAGCATAGACGGCTCATCAGCTGAAATTCACGATGCAATCAGGGGAAACGGTTCTTTTGCATCTGCTATGGCGGGTTTAGAACAGTTAAAAAGGCACGGGCTGCAACAGCGCATCAACTTTTGCACCACGATCATGCAGCAGAACCTCGTTGATTTACCCAATATCCTCAGCCTTGCCCGGAACACCGGGATTTCATTCATTCGATTTCTCCCGTTGCGCAAAAAGGGCAATGCGCGCTCGAATTGGGATCAAATACATGCTGGGGTTACTCCTCAAGACTATGAACATTTTTTTTCCTATATATTACGGGAAGCAATACAGCAATATCCTGATATGGATATTCGGTGCGGCTTAACAGGTTATATCCTTGATTCGCGAAAGCTCATGAATGACGGATGCTGGTGCCCCATTGGCAAAAATATGGTTGTTGACACCATGGGCAACATTTATCCCTGTTCCTTATTCATGGAGGATGCGTTTAAACTGGGAAACGTCAAAGCAGTGAGCATTGCCGATATTCAGGCAAATCCAATACTTGATGAACTGGTGACGGCGCGCAGTACTCGAAAGAATAAAATCGAACGTTGTGGGCGCTGTATGTGGAGAAACTTTTGCCAAGCCAGTTGCATGGGGGTGGCGCTCGAACAGCATGGAACGATTTGGGAAACTGATGAATTTTGTGATTTTAGAATACGCTTGTATGAACAAAGCGTCATAAAACTTGCTGAAGGCAAAATGTCGAAGCGTCACATAACCATGACGGATGCTGCAGCAGAATGTTACTAAATTTAGAAGAAAAAGAATTGAACAAGGTCATACAAACGGCTACCTATGGGGAGCGGTTTCGGTTTCTTAACACCGGACTGGCGGTCTATTCTGATTCACCAGGGTTCATTGAAACATTTGCCGCAATATACCAAAATTTCATTCAGCATACACCGGCAAAACCTGATGTTTTATGTTATGTATTAAAGCAGGGAATAGAGAAAAAACCCATGGCCGTGGTTAACGGATTGGCTTACCCGCTATTTGAAGATGATTATTTTTTTAGCCACGCCCATATGCTGGTGTTTCAGCACATTATTGATTCAATTGGCGATTATCTGCTGATTCATGCAGGCGTTGTTGCAAAAAACGGGAAGGGCATTATTATTTCCGGTCCGTCATCGTTTGGCAAGACAACGCTTATGCTAGAACTGGTTTCCCGCGGATACACATTTTACTCCGATGAATTCTGCGCAGTCAGGTTAAGTGATTTTATGATTTCTTCGTTTCCCAGAAGTCTTGGCATACGCAGAAACAGTCCATTTTTGCGGCACGTTGATGTGGAGAGGTGTTTAGTGTTGAAAAATATTGGACGTGGGGAGAAATTTCTTATTAATTGCGAGGAGCTCTTCCCAGGCAGCACCGGCTCAAGCTGCAGCGCATCCTGTTTCATCCTCTTGCGCGGCATCCCGAACGAGGAACCGCACACAGAACGCATCATCATTGATCTTGCGCTTTACCGCAGGAATCAGAACCTGATAGATTCCCTGTGCGGATATACCGGAATAGAACTTCTGGAGACCTTTGAAGAACATATGTATCTTGTGTATCGGTTCTCTGTGGTGCTGAACGCAGGGCTGACGACTATCTTTCGCACCGTTTGCGATCGATACCGCGATGAGATCTTTTATCAGGAGCAGTTAGTTGATGAACGACCTGATTTTTCCAGGTTGCCGAATCTTCAATCTCTCGCGAAATCACAGGCAGCACTTGAAATGCTCAAAAACCTGAGAAACCGCTCGACAACAAGCAAACTGTTAGAGAGATTCAATGGTAAGAACGCCTTGCTGCTGTTAACGATTGGCAACTTTTTAGAGAAAATTAATTGTTATGAGATGAAAACAGGTTCATTGACGGCAATGGCCGGGATTATAGATATGTTATGAGAGAAAGGATGCGTTCTTATGAAATTTCATCATGCTTGTCAGAAACATCTTCTGCTGCCTTTTGTTGCTTTGTTTTTAACGGTTGTGGTCCTTCTCCCCGGCATTGGCGAATGCAGCAACGCCGATGTTGCGGTGAGCATTGTGCAGAAAAATGAAGAGGGCATTCTCCTTGAGGTTGCCACGGTACAGTACGCTGTCAGGCCGGCTCCCATTGATTCGTATCAAACACTGGTGATGAACGGATGCGGCATGTATGAGGTGAGCGGAGCGCCGGGGGTGGCTGTGCATGGTCAGCTCCTTGAGATACCGGAAGGGTCAGAGATTGGGCTCTGGGCAGAACCCATTGAAAAAATTGAGATACACGATTTGTTGCTTGCTCCCGTACCATATCGAGAAGTTGTGGATGATGATTCAGGCGCAAAAAGCGTTAAAGAAGAATACCGACTAAATACCGCGATCTATGCAACGGATGCTTTTTTCCCGGGAACGCTCGCCGCAGTTGGTTTTACCGGATATATGCGCGACAAGGCAATTGTCAATATCAAGTTATATCCGGTGCAATATAATCCCGTTACAAAGATCCTTGAAATTCATCGGCGATTTAGAGTTCATATCACGTATGACCATAAAACGGCTGTCAATGGCATGTATCGCGATCCCAAAACTCCCCTTTCGGAAAGCAGATCAGCATTAAGCAACAACAGAAAGGGATTGGATCCGTTTAAACGTATATATCAATCCACCTTGTTGAATTATCATGCAGCTTCCGAAGACGGGGTTCGAATTTTGCCGCAAAAAACCGCCATCCCAGTTAACCAGGAGTTTTCGGAAATTCAAAACAGCCCCTTTGCCGTGCGCATAACAATTCAGGATGAAGGTATTTATAAAATAAGCTATGAGGACTTGGCTGCCATGGGCATCACGCTGACCCATGCCACCAATGAAAATTTGAAAGTTGAAAATCAGGGAATAGAGATTCCCTTATACCGCAGTGGCACTGGTGCTTTCAAACCTGGTGATTACCTTCTTTTTTATGGAGTGCCGTTTAAGTCTTTATATGCGAAGAAAAATGTTTATTGGTTATACCAGGGATTACCTGACGGTAAGAATATGACCGCCAAGGACGGCAGCCAGTTTGCAGGGTATCCCGTGCAGACAACATTTAAAAATATCTATCGCGGGGAAGAAGATAAGCGCTACTGGCAAAGCATTCCCAATATCCCCGACGGGGCAGACGTTGACCACTGGTTCTGGGAACGACTGCAGCCGACCGAAACAACGGCAGCCTCAGCAACATTTATTGCTCCATTAAAAAACATAGTCAAAACCAGCGGCAATTTTTCTCTGAAGGTAAATCTCAGGGCTGAAACCAGCCTCTCTCACCAGACCAGAGTATATGTAAACAATAATCTGGTCATTGATTATCCTTGGCAAGGGCAGAAAGAACAGACGATTAATGTCCCGGATATTTCTCCGGCATTATTTGTTAACGGCAACAATGTAATAAAAGTCGAAGAAATACTTCCAGCCGGGACCAGTGTTGACCGGGTTTATATAAACTGGTTTGAGATTTATTATATTGATTCCTTCGTTGCAGAAAATAATATTTTACAATGGAACGGCGAAGGCACTGGAAACGTTGCCTTTGAAATCAAGAATTTTACCAATACCATGCCATGGATTTTTGATGTTACAGACCCAGCCAATGTGTTACACATCACAAATCCTCAGATTATCTCCGAAAGCGGCAGTTACACCATGAAGTTTGGCGATACGTTGAGCGGATCGGTAAAAAAATATTACGCGGCAACCACGGATACATTGAAGAGCCCGGTGGAGATGATGCTTGATGAACCATCTGCTCTTAAAGCCGCACGCGAAGATATTGATTATATCATTATAACGCATGAAAGTTTTTATGATGACATTATAGCGCTCAAAGAGTACCGCACGGGGCAGGGATTGAATACGGAGATTGTAAAAATTCAGGATATTTATGATGAGTTTTCATACGGTATCAAGGATGCCCGTGCTATCAAGGAATTTTTAACGTATGCCTATAATAATTGGAATGCGAGCGGACATCCTACGTATGTGCTTTTAGTCGGTGATGCAAGTATTGACTACCGTGATGATTCCGGCAATTTTAGCAAGGGCAATGTGGACTATGTGCCGACGTACCTTTATCAGTCATATACATTAGGTGATACGCCTACTGACAACTGGTTTGCCTGTGTGCAGGGGGCCGATCCTATTCCTGATATGATAATCGGGCGATTTTGTGTAAAGAATTCCCAAGATCGAGATACGAATAATATTATTGATAAAATTATGGCATATGAACAGGGAACTGGAGGCGCCTGGACACGGCGCATCATTTTTGCGGCAGACCAGGGACGTGAATTTGAACGGGTCTCGAATAAACTGGCTGGATTATTGCCAGACAATTATTCAGCCGAGAACGTTTATTTAAGCACCTATGGTACCGTGCAACAGGCAACAGAAGATTTAATAAAGAAAATCAATGCGGGGAGCCTTATAACAAATTATACCGGGCATGGTTCCGTCGATAACTGGGCAGGGGAGTTTCTTTTTCACACCCCTGATGATAAAGATTCCATACCGCGCAATGATGTTGCGCGTTTAAACAACGGAGATCGCCTCACCTTTGTCATGACGCTTAACTGTCTGAACGGCTTCTTTCCTAACTTTCTGGATCAATATTCGTTGGCCGAAGAATTTGTTCGGGCGCAGAACAAGGGCGCTATTGCCTGTCTTGCGCCAACAGGACTTGGGTTTACAGCTGAGCATGAAGTGCTGGCCGAAAAAATATTTCATTTAATGTTTCATGACGGAGATACTGTCGCCGGCTCGGTAGTTTACTCGGGAAAGATTAATGCCTATAGTCAGATTCAGTCGCGAGACATCCTTGAGACCTTTACGTTTTTTGGCGACCCGGCAACAGAACTTAAGATATCCTCTGCGTTGGCCGCGATCTCGCTGTTGAGCCCTGAGGACCAGGCGGAACTGCCGCACAAGCCACGGCCAACATTCAGGTGGAACGATGCCATGAATCTTGGAAAATACAAAATTGAATTCGCGCCAGACCCAGCGTTTGGTTCAAGCCGAGTGCTTCGTTTGCCTATTCTCGGCTTTACTTTAAACACAGAATTTACCCCGCGCTTGTTTCCCTGGTTTCTCCTCACCATCATGAACACACGGAACGGGCAGGTATACTGGCGTGTTGCGGGATATGATCAGAACAATGAACTGGTAGGGTATTCAAATTCAACACGCATGTTTACTATTACGCGATGAGCGATTTTGAACACATCAAACATCAGTATATACAATTCTGGAAAATGAGCGGTGGAGAAAAGATTTTTAAAACCACAGGTACCAGTATGCTGCCGCTTGTTGGAGAGAGCAGTTCAATCGGTGTTCAGCCGCTGGTTTCGGGCCAGCAGTTAAAGGTCGGTGATATCGCGCTTTTTCAACGCAGTGGCTGTTTAATCGCACATAGAATTATTGAGCGAATCAAAAAAGGCGAAAATCTATATTATGCTGAAAAAGGTGATTGCGGTTTATCTGTAACGATGATAGCGAAAGAGCAGATTATTGGGAAAGTAGTAAAAATTTATACTGCCGGTGGAACCGTCTATTTGGAAAGACCATGGTGGTCACTCATTAATAAAGTGGTGGGATATTACTGGCAATTTCTTATAAAAGGATATCGTTGGGCATCGAACATGAAAAAACAGGTGATCGGCAATCGAGTATTGCCACTGATGGGCACTTTTTGTTCGCGTTTATACCGCCTCCTTTCACGGCTGCCAACCATTATACTCCGTTGCAAATAACCTTCGGTCGGTTTTTAATAGTGAGTCAAACTCCCGTCGCGTTTTGCCAGTCTGACCGCATACTGGAACGAGTATATACTAATCGGCATTAAGACTGCGGTAAAAGCCAGCAATAATAGAATGTTCGGCAGCAGCGCCTGCAGGGGCGCGCCGTTAATGAGTGCCAGTCGCATACCTTCCAGTGTGTAGGTGATGGGCAAGAAATAGGAACACGCCCTGAGCCAGGAAGGAAGTATCGCGACGGGATAATACACACCGCCGAGAAGCCAGCTGAGGCCATTAAGAATACTTGCTATCGGATCACCCTTTTTCAAAACCATGATGAAACTTGCCGAGAGAATACCAAAACTGCTGAATGATACGATAGAGATAAATAAAATGATCAACGCGCCGACGTAGTTTGCCCGGGAAAGATCAAGGCCATAAAACAGTACCCCGATAATAATGAAAATGATTACCCGAAATGTCGCAAATAAAAAACTGTAGATTGATGACGAGATGATAATCGTCGGAATTTCGGTCTGGGTGACCAGGAGAGCTTCGAGAGTCCCGGTCATCTGTCCTTCACGAATACTCTGGGAGATGCTGTATAAGGAGACACTGAGGTAGTAATTAAATGCAATCCCGATGATGACAAAGGCAAAATAATCTCCGCCGTACTGCGCAAGCTGGGGTATTTGGGAGGTACCGAATAATTTTGAGAGAAAGAAGAAAACGCTGACATTAATAAAAATGCCAAATAGCTGGAGCAGAAATGAAAATTTATAGCTGATTTCATTCTGAAAATCTCTTTTTACAAATGCCCATACTTTTTTAATAAGCAGTAATGCAGGTTCTGAGTAATGCATCGTTATAACGCTTCTTCAAGGATGTGAGCAAGGACATCATCAAGAGAGTTGGTTTTTAGCACGCATTCGGTGATCGCGCCATTGTGCCGGACAATATCGGCTATGAGCCGGGATATGTCTGCGGTCTCAACATAAACAGCATCAGGCTCATCCGGTATGGTGGCAACGTGGATTACGCCGGGAAGCGAAGAAAGATCAGTTCGTGGCGAGTTGGGGGCGAATCTGATACGATATCCCTGAGCCGCCTTTAACCGGCGTTTGATGTTTTCAATGGGGCCGCAGGACTTAATGGTGCCGTTTTGAATAATTGCGATATGCGTACAGAAGTCTTCTGCCTCATATAAATTATTGGTTGCGACCAACGCGGTTCGGTGGTGTTTGAATATAATTTCATCTTTTATGAATTTCCTGAGATGCTTTGAAGACAAGGGGTCAAGACTGCGGGTGGGCTCATCCAGCAGGATTATGGACGGATTACAAAGTAAGCCGCGGGCAATGGCAATGCGCTGTTTCATCCCGGTTGAATAGTCGCAAAACATGCGGTCGGCGTCTTTTTCCATCCCGGTAATATGTAGCACCTCACGAACGCGCCGATCTTTTTCGGCACCAGTAATATTATTCAGGCAGGCAAAAAAAGATAAATTCTGTCTGCCGGTCAGCCGCCAGTAAAAACTTCGTTCATCATTAACCACCAGGCCAATGGAACGGCGGACTTGTTGCTGCTGGGCAACAACATCAAAGCCATTGACATAGGCCCGGCCGGAGGTCGGCAAAACCAGTGTCGAGAGTATTTTAATAAGCGTCGTTTTTCCCGCTCCATTCGGACCAAGCAAACCATAAAAACACCCCTTTTCAATTGTCAAATTGACGTTTTGTAAAGCTGGAAGAAACCGCTTTTTAAAAGGATGGAGAAAAAGATCCTTATACCCCTTTAACACCGGATAATATTTTGTCAGATTCATGAGTTCAATGCTGTTTTCCATTATAGGGTAACCTTTGGAAAAATATATCTTGATGAGACCATGCGGTCTGAGGGCATCATGCTCTGTAACATTACGTGAAATTAAAGCAAATACAAGATATTTCTTGAAGTTAGGTAGATATTTCGTTATTATTTTTTACGCTTGTAAACTATTTAACTACATATATCGTTGCGCATGAACCTACCTGCCATCCAACACAATATTTCACCTGGCGACGCGACCGGTCAATATAAGGAAATAATACGGCGGAAGCGAGAACGGTTAATTATTATTATCGTTTTGGGAATTGTAACGCTGATTACGTTCGTATTGACATATTTCACCGGCCTTGAGGGAAAAGTACTGAAGTACCAGAACGTTTTGGTATTTGGATTGATTAACATCAATGCGATACTTTTGCTGCTGCTTATTTTTTTGGTCGTACGAAATATCGTAAAACTGCTATTCGAGCGGCGGAGAGGTATTCTCGGCTCCAGACTACGGACCAAGCTGGTTCTCTCCTTTGTTGGTCTCTCCCTCATTCCTACCATGCTGTTATTCTGGGTTGCTATTGGTTTTATCACAAATACCATTGAAAACTGGTTCAGCTTTGAGGTTGAAAGTTCGCTCGAGGAAGCGCTGGATGTCACCCAGGCATATTATAAACGTGCGGCTGAAAATGCGCTCCATCTTGCCCGACAGATCAGCAAGCAGATAACAGAAGATGCGCTGCTTGACAAAAATAAAATGGCACTGTTGACCAAAAAAATATCGGAAAAACAGACAGAATATAACCTTGCACTCATAGGTGTTTTTTCTACAGACGGAAAAGAAATTAGTCGTTCGGTAGATTCATCAATTGCGGAGCTGCGCTTTGTAGAACCCGAATCATTATTTGTGTCTGAGGTGACAAACGGCACCGAGGTGACGCGAATTCAACCTGCGGGCGAAGGCGATATCATAGGCGGTGTTGCCCCGGTATATGCATCAATGAAACCCGGATATGTCATCGGCGTGGTAGCGGTCAGTTATTACGTGCCTGAAAGCTTGGTCTCTCGTGTTGAAAAAATATTGTCTGCATTTCAGGAATATAAACAGCTTAAATTATATAAAAAACCCATTAAATTAATTTATATCATTATGCTGTCGGCTGTTACGCTCCTCATTATTTTTTCAGCAACATGGTTTGGATTTCATCTTTCAAAAATTATTTCCATACCCATAGGAAATCTTGCTGCGGCAACGGAAGAAATCGCCCGCGGCAACCTTGATGTTCATATCGAGGCAATGACAGACGATGAAATAGGTGGCCTGGTAAAATCATTCAATAAGATGACCGCAGATCTCAAGGTGAGTAAAGAACAGATAGAATCGGCAAATCGTGATCTCCGGGAAACAAATAGAGAACTTGATCAGCGCCGACGATACATGGAAATTGTGCTCAACAATATCGGAGCAGGTGTGTTTTCAATTAATAGTGATGGCATTATTACGACCTATAATAAATCCGCAGAAAAAATATTTAATATTCCAACAAGCCAGGTTATGGGTAAATCATTTCACGAGGTATTTGCTACGCCGCCTCTGAAATCGTTACATCATTTTATCCACACGATCAGCACCCACGGACTGGGACCCGTGGTAAAGCAACTGAGTCTTGATTTTGCGGCTCGAACCGCCTACATCCTGGTGCGGTCAAATATTTTGCGGGACGAAACAGGTGATTACCTCGGTATGGTGCTGGTTGCAGAAGATGTTACCGAACTGCAGCATGCCCAACGGGCATACGCGTGGAGAGAAGTTGCGCGCAGAATCGCTCACGAAGTAAAAAATCCGTTAACCCCGATAAAGCTTTCGGCACAGCGGCTGCGAAAAAAATTTATGGGTCAAATTGCAACCGATGATAAAATTTTCGATGAATGCACCAGAACCATTATCAATCAAGTTGACGAATTAAAAACACTGGTGAATGAATTTTCACATTTTGCACGGATGCCGACCACCAATCCCCGTCCGCATGACATCCATGAAATCATTGATGAAACAGTGCTGCTGTATAAGGAAGCGCACAAGAGAATTTTATTCGCGGTACACAAAGATGTTGCGGTGCCGCCGCTGAATCTGGATCGGGATCAAATAAAGCGGGCACTCATCAACATTTTTGACAATGCTATCCATGCGATTGAAAACGACGGCATGATAACCGTCACGACTGCATACAACAAAACGCTTGCTATGGTTACGATAGAAATTGCAGATACCGGCTGTGGCATACCACCGGGTATTCGGCAAAAAATGTTTGAGCCATATTTTTCAACGAAACGCGGTGGAACTGGATTGGGACTTGCTATTGTCAATACCATTATTTCTGATCATAACGGATACATACGGATTCGTGATAATGAGCCACGGGGTACGCGATTTATTATTGAGTTGCCGGCAGGAATGTTTGATACTACCGTACAGCATTTATCGGAACGCGTGCATCTGGCACGCTGACTAAATCGATGAATAGCTCTGTCAGGTTGTCGTGGAGGAAGAAAGGAATACCGGAGTGAAAAAGCCCACCATATTGTTGGTTGATGATGAAGAGTCCATCGTGAAATCTTTATCCGGCAGTTTGGAGGATGAGGGGTATGCGGTGGTGACGGCTGAAACTGGTGATCTGGCGCTGGAAATTATAAAAACCCAGCCGGTGGACATCATTTTTCTCGATATTTGGCTTCCGGGAATTGATGGCCTTGAAACGCTTAAAGCGATAAAGGATTATGATCCATCTCTTGAAGTTGTGATCATGACTGGGCACGGCACGGTAAACACGGCGGTACAGGCGGTAAAACTTGGGGCATTCGATTTTCTGGAAAAACCTTTTTCTCTGGATACTGCTCTTGACATAATAAAAAGGATTCAGGAGAAACGACAACTCTCACTCCGGGCGATAAGGTACTATGAATCAATCGAACCTGACCAGCAGACGCTGCTGTTAGGCGACAGCCCGGATATTATGCAGATCCGCAAACTAATAACCGAGTATGCGGCCGTGGAAGACCATCTACTGATTGCGGGAGAAACCGGATCCGGCAAAGAGCTTGTGGCACGGCTTATACATTTTTCTTCGGCCCGACAGTCGCGGCCAATGTTTAAGTTTAATTGTGCCGCCTTTGGGAAGGAGGAGATGTACCGCGAGCTATTTGGCGGTCATGACCAGCTTTCGGTCTATGGCTCATCAGCAGGAATAATACAACGTGCGGCGATGGGCACACTGTATATTAAGGCAATCGATTTATTGCCTGCAGAAGTTCAGATTGCATTAGCGCGCTACTTGAAAAATGCCGACCAGCGCAACAAGGCAATTAGGATTATCGCTTCGTCAAATCGCGGTTTTGCGATGCCTAGTTTTGATGGGGTGCTGACCGCAGAGTTGGCAGAATGTTTCAGTAAAACCAAAATAGTAATGCCGCCGCTGCGCAAAAGAAGCAGAGATATAGCGGTGCTGTTGAAATATTTTTTAAAGCATTTCTGCGAGCAGCACAATCAAAAAGAAAAATATTTTGAGGATGAAGCATTTGAAGTGCTTGCTAATTATGACTGGCCTGGCAATGTCAAAGAACTGAAAAATATGGTTGAAAAAATAGTGGTTTCCGTCCCGACGTCCTGCATAACCATTAACGATTTGCCACAATCGGTTCGGAAAGAAGTTGAGGGCGTTGCGGCTCAGGGCTCCCTGCCATTCTGTTCGCTGCAAGAGGCAGAAGATGCATGGCGCAAAAAATTTTTAGTATATCATTTGCGGAAAAACAATCGCGATATTAAACATACCGCACACCAGCTAAAAGTTGATGAAGCCACATTGACATCCTATATAAACCAATACGGCATAATACTTACCAGTGCTAAAAAACGACGTCCCCGGCATCAGCGTACCCTCAAACGCAGTATGGTGCTCAGCGGCAGGGGCCTCCACTCGGGGATTAAAACCGGTCTTATCCTTTCTCCATTGCCGCCTGACAGCGGGATCATATTTGGCAATATTGCCGACGAAGAAACAATACCGGCGCATCTTGATTATGTTGAATCTACGGAATACGCAACCGCGCTGCGGAAAGGGAATGCGCGGGCGACGACTATTGAGCATGTTATGGCAACTCTGCATGCGTATCGGATTAGTAATGTACTTATAAAAATAAATAATGAGGTACCCATCATGGATGGCTCCGCAGTTGATTTCTGTCAACTTATTGAGGATGCCGGCATTGAGGAACAGGATGCAGAGCTTGAAGAAATTATTGTTTCCCAGCGCTATGTTGTTGGCGAAATTGGAGCGGATCAAAAATATATCTGTATTGATCCAGCGGACACGCTAACGATTCATTATACCTTACAATACCCCAGCCCTGTGGGACGGCAGGAATACACGTTTGTTTTTGAAAACGAGCAATCATTTAAAACTGAAATTGCTCCGGCCCGAACCTTTGGGTTTCTCAAAGATATTGAGGCACTTGAAAAAAAAGGACTTGCGAGTGGCGGGCGGCTTGATAATTTTATCCTCATTGACGAGGAGAGAATTATTAACACCGAGCTTCGTTTCCCCGATGAATTTGTCAGACACAAAATTTTAGATCTTATGGGGGATTTATACCTGCTCGGGTTACCCATTCGCGGGAAAATTACCGCCAACATGACCGGTCATACGCAAAACTGTGAGTTATTGCGTCTCCTGCGCGACAACATTCCGCTGCGTTGATACCGTTTTGTCGTCACAAGATAAGCAGTACCCAGAGGATAGGACAATCATGGAAAAGCGTGGATATATTCACGTCTATACGGGCAATGGCAAAGGAAAGACTACTGCGTCACTGGGCCTTGCTTTTCGCGCGATGGGAAGGGGATTGCGCTCTTATATGGCGCAGTTTATGAAAGGCCAGGAATACGGCGAGGTATTGGCCGCCGCACAGGTTTCTTCATTTATAACGATTGAGCAATTTGGCAATCGCAGTTCTGCTCATGGTAGCGGTGAACCTGGGGAGATGGATAAAAAAATGGCACAGGACGGCCTCAAGGCTGCACAATGTGCCATGTTGTCGGGCAATTACCATATAATTGTCCTTGACGAAATTCTTGTCGCCAATTATTACCATCTTGTTACAACCCGAGACATTTTAGATTTTATTGACAAAAAACCTATTGACATTGAACTTATTCTAACCGGCAGATATGCCGCTGAGGAAATTATACGGGCTGCAGATCTGGTCACAGAAATGCAGGAAATTAAACATTATTTTCATCACGGTATTTTGGCGCGAGACGGCATTGAGCGTTAGAGACCTGGGTAGAAATACTTCGGTGCATGGAAATTAAAACAAAATGAAGGTTGCTTCCCTATTAAATACAGCATCTCACCGTGAACTCGAACAGATTGAAAACAGAACACGGCTTTATCTGGTGCGTCACGGTGAAATCACTACCTCCCGCGAATGGCGGTATGTCGGCCACCTGGATGTGGATTTAACTGAAACAGGGATAAAGCAGATGGAAAGAATCGGGGATCGATTGAAAACCGAGCGAATTGACGCCCTGTTTTCCAGTGATTTACAGAGAACCCGCAAGGGAGCAGAAATTATCGGCAAAATTGTCGGTATTACCCCACAACCGGTCCCCGCATTCAGGGAGATCAATCTGGGCGAATGGGAAGGCTTGACGCGCGATCAAATTGTGGCGCGATTTCCTGCCGAATTTGCAGAGCGCTCCCAGAACTTACCCTATTTTAGAATATCAAACGGCGAAAGTTTTGCAGATTTGCAGACCCGCGTCATTGCCCACCTCGATATGATCCTGGAGCAATATCGGGGGAAAAATATAGCGGTTATTGCACACGGCGGCGTTAATCGGGTCATTATCACTCATGTCTTGGGTATGGATCTTTGCAATTTAACCCGTATTGACCAGGCATATGGATGCCTCAATATTATTGACTATTTTGATGGCATGCCAGTGGTGAGACTGTTAAACAGTGTGGAGTGAAATATATTGGCACCTATTCCTGAGTGTCTAATCTTCTATCATTACAAAAATAATCCCTATGGATTATTGACGGCAACCCGCCCATATGGCATAAAAAGGGCAAACAATGGCGGAACAGCGGCAATCAAATTTACTCACCAATGAAAAGCATGAAGCCTATTGAACAATGCTGCGTCAGCAGGGTAGAAAAAAATGTGATATGGGCGAAATTAAAGGAAACAATTATTATTATTGCACTGCATCAGACGCAGGAAAAGGTTTTTAAACTGAATCCCACGGCAGCCTACATTTGGGAGCATTGCGATGGGAAGAAAACCGTTGCGCAATTGGTCAAAAACCTTTGCAACGAATTTTCGGTTGATGAAGCGACGGCAATGAAAGATACCCTTGCGTTTATAGAAAACATGAAAGATAAAAATCTGCTGGACGTTCAATAATACATCATTACCGCCCGGCATACCAGTTCTGCGCCGTGCAGAAGAAATTGCTATTCAATTTCCACTCCATAATTCCTGCCCGTTTTCTCATCATTGACCGTTTTAAATTTCTTGATTTACCCATCAGGTTGACATACCGTTTCATTACGGGCAAAAATTCCTTCATAATTCACGGCAATACAACATGAGTTTCCATGTCTATACCAGTAATCGTCTTGAGATACTCGCGTCGAGACTTGCCGACATAGTATCCCAACCGCTGCCGGCACCTCTTGACCGAGAAATTATCTTGGTGCAAAGTTTTGGCATGCAGCAATGGCTTTCATTAGAACTCACCAGACGTTTTGGTATTTGGACAAATTGTTACTATCCGTTCCCCAATATGTTTCTCAAAGAGTTATACGAGGAATGTATGAAGGAGTTGCCTGAGGAGTCCCTCCTTTTCGAACGTGAGATGTTAACCTGGCGGATTATGAAAGTGCTTCCTGACTGTTTAGAGACTCCCGGCTATGAAAGCATCCGTAGCTATCTGAAAGCTGATTCGGGGTTGCTCAGAGTGTGGCAGCTCGCGGTGCAAATTGCCAATGTATTTGACCAGTATTGTATTTTCAGGCCGGACATGATCCTCAGGTGGGAATCAGGACATGGAAAAGGCTGGCAGGCAGATTTATGGCGTCGATTAACCAGTTCGGTCACGCCTGCCCATAAAGCACGGTTGAGAAAGGAATTTTACAATGCGATCCGCAGCCGCGGCTCTTACCAGCAAAGAACATTACCCAGGCGCATCTCGGTATTCGGTATTTCTTCTCTCCCCCCTTTTTACTTGGAGATTTTTGCCGCGCTTGCGGATGCCTATGAGATAAATCTGTTTTTGATGAATCCCTCCCAAGAATACTGGGCGGAAATCAAATCAGACTATGAAATCGCCAAAGAGGCAAGGAAAAAATATGCCCCTGATCTGTCAGTTGACGACTTGCATTTTGAAAAAGGTAACAGCCTGCTTGCCTCAATGGGCAGGCTGGGGCGCGACTTTATCGGATTGATACTGGATTATAATCCCTGCGTCCATGAGTATTTTGAAATCCCCGCCCGAACATCCCTGTTGCACAACATTCAACACGACATCCTCACGATGATAGATCGGGGCGGGATAGCGGCTGCTGACGCCCAACCGATCCTGTTGTCAAAAGAGCAAATAACGGCAGACACCTCCATCCGAATCAATTCATGCCACAGTCCGATGCGTGAGGTTGAAGTGTTGTATGATTTTTTGCTTAATCTATTTAATCAGACGTCAGAGATGAAACCCAGTGATATTTTGGTAATGGCGCCGGACATTGAACAGTATGCACCTTTTATTCATGCGGTATTTGATGTGCCCGAGAGGGAAGGACAACGGATACCCTATTTTATTGCTGACCGCACGCTGAAACATCAGAGCACCCTGGTAAAAAAATTCTTTTCGATTCTTGAACTTCATAACAGCAGATTCACCGCAACTGCCGTTTTGGATATTTTAGAGTGTCCGGCAGTTCAGCGACGTTTTAACCTCGTGCCGCGGGACCTTGATGTTATTCACCAGTGGGTCAAAGAAACGCGGGTAAGCTGGGGCGTTGATGCACAGTACCGGTCCAAATTTGGTTTGCCGGCAATTAAGCACAATACCTGGCAAGCAGGATTTGAACGGCTTTTGCTTGGCTACGCCATGCCGGGAAAAGCAGAACAGCTATTTCAGGGCATAGTTCCATATCCCAACATTGAAGGCAGTGTTGCTCAGGTGCTGGGAAATTTCATGACGTTTGTCAATACCCTTTGTTGCACTGTGCTTTCCTTTGAAAAAAACCGGTCGCTCGCTCAGTGGCAAACCGACTTGGTAGCGCTGCTTGATGCACTGTTTTTGCCCGATGAGGATGAGATAGCGGACGCGAATGCATTACGCGATATTATTGGAATCTTTTCGCGTTACCAAGAGCAGTCCGGTTATTCCGACCCAATTGATCTTCCAGTTGTAACTGCGGTTCTTGAGCATACCATGCGCCAACAGCATGTCAGTACACAGTTTTTAACTGGCGCTGTAACCTGTTGTGCAATGCTCCCCATGCGCAGCATCCCGTTTAAAGTAATTTGTTTGCTGGGTATGAATGATACTGCATTTCCACGAACGGCTCGGGAAGTCAGCTTTAATTTAATTGAGCAGCATCCGCGCCGGGGCGACCGTTCCCTGCGTCATGATGATCGCTATTTGTTTCTGGAATCACTTATTTCAGCGCGCGAAATGCTGTATATCAGTTATGTTGGACAGAGCGTGCGGGATAACAGCGAAATGCCGCCTTCGGTATTAGTGAGCGAACTGCTTGACTACATCCAACAGGGTTATTACGTGCCGGAACAAAACATAACGGATCTAATTACGGTGAAGCATCGGCTCCAGGCCTTCAGCCCACATTATTTTGAACCGGGAGGAAGATTATTCAGTTATTCGCAGGAGAATTGTTCGGCGGGCATGGTTTTGCTCGCGGAACGCAAGCCACCACAACCCTTTATACACGAAGAGATTGTCATCACTACAGCGGAACAGAATATGATAGAGCTTGGCGATATCAAACGCTTTTTTGATAATCCGGCAAAATCATTTCTGAACAAAATAGTTGGTCTCTACCTTGATGAGCAGGCCGAAGTGTTTGCGGATTGCGAACCATTTGATTTGAGCGGTCTTGATAAATACCATATTGCGCAGCGGTTATGTCAACAGTATATTGAGAACAAAGACGATAAACATTTGATTGAGACAATACGGGCGGAAGGTCTTCTTCCCCACGGAAACGCAGGGACGGCGGCACTGCAATGTTTGATTCCACGCCTCAAACGATTCAGCAAAACAGTGAAATCGCACCTGTGTGGTGAGCCGGGTACAGTAACCGTACACTGTTCCTGCGATGGGTATATGATAAAGGGCACAATTAAAAATCTCTGGTCTGATCAACTGGTTCACTATCGGTGTGCGCGCATTAGAGCTATAGACCGGCTGAGAATATGGATTGAGCACCTCATTCTGAATGCGGCAGATGAGTTTTCAGAGCCGAAAAAAAGTCTGCTGATCGGCACCGATCAGGTTTTCTTTACTGACCTGGTCGAGAGCAACGCCCGATTGTATTTGCGCACTCTCATAACGGCATACCAGCGCGGGATGAAAACCCCGATACAGTTCTTCCCCGAAAGTTCCTTGGCATATTGCGTGGCGCGAACGAAAGGAAAAACACGCGACGATGCGCTCACCGCTGCGCGACGCGTCTGGCAAGGCAATGATTATGTGCCGGGCGAAGGGGCAGATCCATATTATGAGCAGTGTTTTAAAAACCAAGACCCATTTACTGAAGCATTTGAAGAACTTTCACTGGAACTATACGAACCCGTGATCCGGTGGCAGAAAACGTCAAACGAATGAATGCATTCGATATTATCGGCACCCCGTTATCGGGCTGCAATATGATTGAAGCAAGTGCCGGCACCGGCAAAACCCATGCTATCGCCGGGCTATTTCTGCGGCTTATCCTTGAACAGGAGTTATTAATTAACGAGATATTAGTGGTAACGTTTACAGTAGCGGCGACCGAGGAACTCCGCGACCGGATTCGTAAACGCCTGCGCGCTGCGCAGGAAGCTTTGAACGGAGCTCGTCATGATTTTTCTGGCGACGAGCTGCTGGAAAAAGTGGTTGTTCCAAACCGCGGGAATACACGCAAACGTGAGGCAATAAATAATGCGCTGAAGGATTTTGATAAGGCAGCTATTTATACCATCCATGGGTTTTGCCAAACGATGCTGCGCGATCATGCGTTTGAAAGTGCTGCCCTTTTTGACACCGAGCTGATTGCTGAACAACAGGAGCTATTCCACATCCTGATCGACGACTTTTGGCGCAAGCATTTTTATGATGCTCAGCCGCTCTTTTTACAATATGCGCTCAGCACGCAACAGAGCCGAGCCGCATTTATGAAGCTTATAAAAAAACAGTTTGCCACCGCGGTGTTGACGGTTGTCCCCCAGGTAGAAAAACCTGATATAGAGGCGGCGCATCATGATGTGCTGGTACATTTTAACCAGTTAAAGGAGGTTTGGCCGATGTGCCGGTCGGCGGTAGAATACATATTATTCCATGACTGCTCTTTGAGCAGGACAGCATACCGGCCACAAACGGTAGCAACTATGCTGGTCGAAATGGATAATTATCTTGAGTCAGAGGCGGTATTTCCGGTTTTTTATGGATTTGATAAATTCACCAGCGCGCGTATCGCACAGTCCCTCAAAAAAAATGGTGTGCCACCGTATCATGAATTCTTTGAATGGTGTAACACTTTTTATACCAGCTATTTGACGGCACAAAATATCTTTGGCCGGTATGTGCAGTATCTGAAACAGGAACTGTTTGCCTGCCTCAGAAAAACATTGCGGCAAAAAAAGCGGGCATTGAATGTCCGCTCGTTTGAAGATTTAATTGACGATGTTCATTATTCGCTGAAAACCGGATCGTCGTTAGCCGCCGCCATCAAAAAACGATACAAGGCAGTACTTATTGATGAATTTCAGGATACAGATTCTGCTCAATATGATATTTTTTTTACATTATTCAACAGCCCCGAACATATTCTGTTTTTGATTGGGGATCCCAAACAGGCCATCTACCGATTTCGCGGTGCTGATATTTTTGCTTATCTGGCAGCAGCTTCCCACATTCCTGCCAATCGCCGGCATACGCTTACCACGAACTGGCGCTCTGCTCCGAACCTTATTCATGCCATAAATCGCCTTTTTTTAAACGCACAGCAGCAGTTTATCTTTAACAACATACAGTTCCATACCATAGCGCCGCCCGCAAACCGTGATCGAGAAGCCTTAAAAATATACGACGCTGATGAATCGCCACTGCAGGTGTGGTTCATTGATCAAAAATATGCGAACAAGGAAGATGGAACGATATACAAAGGTTCTGCTGAACCACTGGTGGCAAAAATGGTGGCTGCAGAAATAGCACGACTTGCCCGGCTTGGTCAGCAGAGGCGTGCCGTCATAGGTGACCGTCCATTATGTCCGGGTGATATTGCCGTTTTGGTAAGGAAAAACCGGCAGGCGCGGCTTGTGCAGGAAGAACTTATTAAAGTATCTATCCCCAGTGTTTTATACAGTGCAGAGAGCATTTTTGAATCTCCCGAGGCCCGGGAGATCGTCAGGGTGATTTCTGCAATTGCCGAACCGGGCACTGAAATGAAGCTTAAGGCGGCGCTTGCAACTGATATGCTCGGCTTTACCGGAAACCATCTGGCAGCGTTACCCACCCAACACAATGAATGGGAAGCGATTCTCAGCAGATTTTATCAATATCATGAAGAATGGAAAACGGCCGGATTTATCAAAATGTTCCGGTTTTTCATGCACAATGAGGGAATTCGTCGTCGATTACTATCTTTTCCTGATGGCGAACGGCGCCTGACCAACGTATTGCAATGTAGCGAAGTATTACACCGTGCAGAAACCGAGCAAAAACTGGGCATGAAGGGACTTATCAAGTGGTTTGTCGAGCAACGCGAAGGCGAGGAAATTGCAGAGGAATTTCAAATGAGGCTTGAGACAGACGAAGATGCCGTCAAACTCGTTACGATTCATCGAAGTAAGGGACTGGAATATCCCATTGTGTTTTGTCCTTTTCCGTGGGACAGTTCTATCATTAAACGCGAGCCGTTTACGTTTCACGATCCGGAGAACAACAATAACCTGACCCTTGATATTGGCACCGGCAACAGCGATCACTACCGCTATGCTTCCCGGGAAGAGCTCGCGGAAAATATGCGGCTGCTGTATGTTGCTCTTACCAGAGCAAAATATCGTTGTTATTTAGTCTGGGGGAAAATAAATGAAGCAGAAACCGCTGCCCCGGCATATCTGTTTCATCAGCCGCGTCAATTTATCACACAGGACATCGTTACTGAATTGGCGGACCGCGTATTATCTCTCAGTTACCAAGAACTGCTGGCAGAAGTCAAGGCGTTGCAGGGCGCGGACCGATGCATAGCGGTAAGCCATTTGCCACAGCGCGCGACTGCTCCCTATAGTGCCTTCCCGCAGATGGCCCCCGCATATCAACCCCTCGTTTTTAACGGCACCATTGAACGTGGGTGGACCATTGCCAGCTATTCGTCACTCATTGATGCCAAAAAGTCGCATGCTGATCAACCTGATTATGATCAAAACGTTGCAATGCCCCTGACGGAATATCCGGAAGACCAGAGAACGGATATATTTCGTTTCCCCCGGGGAATACGCGCCGGGAACTGTATTCATAGCATTTTTGAGCACCTTGATTTCGCTCTCAGTCAGCCGGAAAAAGAACGGGAACGGATCAGAAGCACTCTAAAGCACTACGGCTTTGATGAAAAATGGGTGGATACTTTGTGGGCTATGGTGCAAAACGTTCTGATTGTGCCACTTAATCTGAATCGACCGGAATTTTCATTGAAGAATGTAAGCAACCGAGATAAGCGCCACGAGCTGGAATTTTATTTCCGCCTTGCACCCATATCCGCGCCAGAGGTCTCGGCCATTTTTTCGCAAAGCCCTCATAGCGAGTTTACAGAATGTTTAAACCGGCTTGGTTTTACTTTGGATGGGGGATTTATGCGAGGGTTTATTGATCTGGTGTTCACTTATGATGATCAATTCTATATTGTTGATTGGAAATCAAACTATTTGGGGAATTGTCTTGAAGATTATTCTCTTTCTTCACTGCACAGCGCCATGCAGGAAAACTATTATATTCTCCAATACCACATTTATGCGGTGGCGCTGCATCGCTATCTTGCATTGAGAAAAACTGATTATGACTATGAAAAGCATTTTGGCGGTATTTATTATTTGTTTATTCGTGGCATTGAGCCGCAGCGGGGAAGTTTATACGGCATATATTACGATCGCCCGTCCGCGGAACGTATCATGCATTTGAGTAATTATTTTTACGATGCAGGCCAACGATGAGCGGTAACGACAGTCGCGATTTTTTTATGGAAGGGCAGATCGTTAATGAACTTGCGTGCCACTTTGCCCGCTTTATTGCGGACCTCGAAGGCGCTGTTCAACCAGAGCTTATACTGGCTGCAAAACTGGTGAGTAGCCTGACCGCGAGAGGCGATATCTGTGTTAATATTTTTGAGATTGCAGGCACTCGTCTCGCATGTCCCGAGGAAGAAGGCGGGGAACCAATATTCTTGCCTGAATACTACAGATGGGTGGACATGCTCAGAAGATCCAAGGTGGTGGGATTCCCAGGAGAATACCGGCCGCTTATTCTTGATGAAGCGGGACGACTGTATTTATATCGATACTGGGAGTATGAACAACTGCTGGCGAAAAACATTAAAACCCGCATTGCCGGCCCGCCGTTGGCAGTTGATTATGCGCTGCTGAAAGACGGTGTCGCTCGACTGTTCGGCGTGGCGGGTGATTTGCAGCCGGACTGGCAGCGCGTGGCAGCCTGTGCCGCAACGATCCGGCGCTTTTCCGTTATATCGGGCGGTCCCGGCACCGGCAAAACCTTTACCGTTATTAAAATTATCGCGTTGCTTCTTGAACAGGGGATGGCAAAAGGGCAGGCGTTTTCTATCGCTCTCGCTGCCCCCACTGGTAAAGCCGCAGCACGGCTCAAAGAATCAATCGCTGCCGCATTGCCGTTGCTTCAAGGGTGTGAAGATATCAAACCGTTGATTCCCACAGAAACGTTCACAATTCATCGCTTACTGGGCACGATAGAAGGCTCGCCGTATTTTCGACACAACGCCGACAATCTTCTGCCCTATAATGTGGTAGTAATTGACGAATCGTCAATGGCAGATTTGGCGCTGTTGTCAAAGCTATTTCAAGCTGTTCCCCTTGATTCCCATCTCATACTTCTGGGCGATCGGGATCAACTTGCATCGGTTGAATCGGGCGCAGTTCTGGGCGACATTTGTGATACCGGCACCGAACATTATCATACCCGAGCGTTTGCTCAAATGGTGCGGAATATAACTGGCGATCAGATAGAATCGTCAGCGACAGAACCCGCGATTGCAGATTCGCTTATTGTATTGCACAAAAGCTTTCGGTTTGGCAGCAACAGCGGGATTGGAATGGTCAGCCAAGCAGTAAAAAAGGGCGATGCAGACGGTGTTCTGCAGATGCTGCGTGACTGCTGCTTTGACGACATTCGTTTTGTGGAACGCGCGGACGCCGCTCGCTTAACCGCAGATCTTTGGCAACACGTCATAGAGGGATATGGACCATATATTGCGTGCAAGGACGTTGCCGAGGCGTATCACTTATTTTCCCAGTTTCGCATACTGTGTGCTTTACGGCATGGTCCCTGGGGAGTTGAACGGTTAAATCATGTGGTGGAGCATATTCTCAAAAATACCGGATGGATTAATCCAGCCCGGATATGGTATTATGGCAAGCCGCTCATGGTCATTAGAAATGATTATGGCCTGCGGCTTTTTAACGGGGATGTCGGGATAGTATTTCCCGATTCCCCGGCGCAGGATACTCTGCGGGTATATTTCCCATCGATCGATGGTTCATTCAGGAAAATACTTCCACTCCAGCTTCCAGATTGTGAAACCGCTTATGCGCAGACGATTCATAAAAGCCAGGGATCCGAATTCGACCATGTGGTGGTTTTGTTTCCCCCGCAAATAAGCCCGGTCTTATCCAGAGAACTTTTATACACAGCAATAACGCGGGCACGCAAGCGGGTGGAAATCTGGGGCACAGAAAAAATCCTGCGGTTTATGATTAACAATCCTACTCGACGGGCATCCGGTCTGCGCGATGCATTATGGAAACAGCAGGCGCCAGGGTAATGGTCACCAGCTCACTATCCAGCAGATAGAAATGAAGCGTCCGGGTTAGTGTTTAAACACACGTTGTCCGGTGAATACCATGGCGACAGGGGGATTTGCTTCGTTGCATGCTTCTATTACCTCAAAATCACGATCAGACCCGCCGGGCTGAACGATTGCTGTTATGCCTTCCTTGATTGCCACGTCAACCCCGTCACGAAAGGGGAAGAAGGCATCGGATACCATAATCGCACCAATAAGACCGCCCTTCGCCCGCTTTGTTTCGAGATCAAGCGCTTCCTTAAGAGATGCTGCTTTTTTGCCTGCTGCTATTTCGAGTTCAAGCGTTTTATATGATATGCCGTGTTGTTTAAAACACAGCGCATCGGCGAACTTCGTATAGGCCTTAAAAATAGCAATTTCGGCAACACCAACGCGGTCCTGTTCGCCGGTTCCGATGCCTACCGTGCATTCATCCTTGACATAGAGAACTGAGTTGGAAGTAACCCCAAGTTCTACGTGCCAGCCAAACAGCAAATCAGCATACTCTTTTTCGGTAGGCAGGCGTTTAATGGTATACTGTTTGCCCTTGTATTCCGCCACCGCCGGTTTCAAATCATCTTTAGAATTGACCGCATTCAGTTGCGATTGTTGCACAATTATGCCGCCATCGATGAGAGATTTAAAATCAACAAAGCGAAGTGTTCGATACTGTTCCAGATTGTCTATACGACTAATTTTTATAATGCGCAGGTTCTTTCGTCTTTTCAATATGTCCACGGTGCCGGATTCAAATTCAGGAGCAACCACAACCTCAAGATAGTTTGCACTGACGGCTTCAGCCGTTGGCTTGTCAATGGCGCGGTTAAATGCCGCGCACCCGCCGAATGCGGCAATTCTGTCGGCCATATTGGCCTTCTGGTATGCCTCAAGCAGGGTTTCGCCGTATGCAGCGCCGCAGGGGTTATTATGCTTTATGATGACCGCGCACGGCTTTTTAGTCAGGTATTTCATAATATTCAGCGCGTTGTCCGCGTCGGTTAAGTTTGTTTTCCCGGGATGCTTTCCTGCCTGAATCATATCTTCCTCGGTAATGGCGCTGACGAGACCTTTACCGCCACAAATAAATTGACAAGAACCCAGGCGAAGGTTCCCATTAATCAACTCATAGAGTGCAGCTTCTTGCCCCGGATTTTCACCATAACGCAGCCCTTTTTCTATTACCTCGCCCGGCTGCTCTTCGATCTTCCAGGTTCTTTTTTTATATATTAATTTCTGATCGCCAAAGGTAATGGTCATTGTTTCAGGGAAGTGGTCGTCCATTATGGTCTTATACATTTTTTTCAGCTCGCTCATATGATGCTCCTTTCAAAAAGTAATGCGATGTTGCCGAGGGTGATTTAATTATATGCAGTCTCTAACGTCTCCTGCTTTTCTTGCGGTCTTTTTTTGCTTGTTTGCGTTTTGCTTTTAATTTTTTACGATCTGTCGCGGAAAGCTGACGTCCTCCGCCGCCGAGTGGATTGATTGCCGGCATGCCGGCTGACATAATATCCTGTGCATTAAATCCGCCACCGAGACCCGGGATTTTATTCAATCCGGGGATACGGCTTAACAAACCGCCTCTGCCGATATTTTTCATCACATCGCGCATCATAGTAAAACGTTTTACAAGGTTTTGAACGTCTTTGCGCGATCTGCCGCTGCCTTTTGCGATGCGGTTAATACGGCTGTCATTAAGTATTTGCGGTTTAAGTCGCTCTTCGAGTGTCATGGAATTAATGATCGACTCGGTTTTCATCAATTCTCGATCGTCAACAGCGGCTCCTTGCGATAATTGAGAAAACCCCGGGATCTTTTCCAGTAGATCGGTCAGCGACCCCATTTTTTTTATTGATTGGAGCTGTTCCAGAAAATCATTGAAGGTGAACGACCCTTTCAGCATGCGCGCCGCATCTTCTTCAGCCTTTTTTTCATCTACAACTTTCTCAAAGTCCTGCATAAGTCCGACAACATCACCGAACCCCAGGATCCGTGACGCAAGACCTTCCGGACGAAACTCTTCAAGTTTGTCAAGTGATTCGCCCATGCCGAGAAATTTTATGGGCTTTCCCGTTAATTCCTTTATAGATAGTGCAGCGCCGCCACGTGCGTCGCCATCCAGTTTCGTCATGATAAAGCCGGAGAGGTCAAGACGGCGGTTGAACTCCTGGGCGGTTCTCACAGCATCTTGGCCAATCATGGCGTCACATACCAAGAAAATGTTTCCCGGGCGAATTGTCGCAACAATCTGTTCCAGTTCATTCATCAGTTCATTATCAATGGCAAGCCGGCCAGCAGTGTCAAAAATTACCATGTCACAATTGATATTCTGCGCATACCTGAGCGATTCGCGGCAGATTTCAGGCGGTGATACATGTTCTTTGAAAAAAACCGGAATATTGAGCGAATTGCCGATAACCCTGAGCTGCTCTACTGCAGCAGGACGATATGGATCGGCAGCTACCAGCAATGGTCTTGTGTTTTGTTTTTCAACATAACTGGCAAGCTTGCCGGCAGTCGTGGTTTTGCCGCATCCCTGCAGGCCAACCAGCATGATAGAAGAAACGGGGCCGGGCCCTTTTCTTATGGTTGTGTCAACCGGTCCCATCAGCGCGACAAGCTCCTCATAGCAGGTATTAATAAAATGTTCAGCGGGTGAAACCTTTAGCTTTTGCCCTTTATAGGATACTTTCGTCTCAACAACTGCGCCGAGGACTTTTTCCTTTACTTGGGCAATAAAATGTTTAACGACATTGTAGTTAACATCTGCTTCAAGCAGAGAAACGCGGATATCCTTGAGCGCATCTTCGATATTCGACTCAGTGAGCTCAATACGCCCCTGGAGACGATCTCGCGCTTTATTAAAACCTTTAGAAATAATTTCCAGCATACTATCAGATTCTTTATTTATGCTATGTAAGCACGCTCTTCAAAAAAGCGAGCTATTGTTAGTAAAACAGCGCCGCGAAGGAAGGGGGGATTGGCGATGTTCAATTTTCTCCCAGGACTATCACGTAATTCGTTTTATCCTTTGGTACACAAAGCACCGGCGGTTCTATTCGCCATAACAAATAGATTTTTTGCTTCATTAACAACCCCGGAGCGCAGGTGTTCTCCCCCGAGCGGGCACTGACAGTGCCTTTGATCCCGCAAGTGCTCCAGTGTCTGCTCGTGCAACAGATGACAGTGGCCGCCGTGCACCAGGTATTGCACGCTGGTGTTGTGGCGGGGGTGAACATCCCGGCGCTCCATATATGCAAGTACTGCTTTCCCTGCCTGCTCTTTCCCAGTGCCGATGCCAACCGGCAGTTGCTGCACGGCATTCCTTGGGAACGACGTATTTTGTAACCTGCTTTGCATCATTTGATAAATGCTACTCGGGGATCAGGCGGGAAGGTGTACCCGAATAACCCATCGGTGTAAAAAAATAATGTGGCGTGAAAAGAGTTTAACAACCGTCAAGCGTTGTTTTTTCGTGACTTGTAAACCACCCGACCGGGTCTTCAAAATAAAGAAGGGAATCTTTCAACGATTGAAGGTGTTCCTGTTCCATTTCTGACAGGATGGAAAAAAACTTCTTTTCCTCTGGGCTGTCCACTGCGGTTTTTAAAGCCGCATAAAAGTTATAGCCCTTTTCCTCAAATTCAATTGCTATTTTGATGGCTTCTTGATCATCAATGTCTCCCGGTCTATCCTTCTCTGCCTTCTCAAGAAAATCCTTAAGGACATTTTTGAGGTTTGATCCTTTTACCGTTAACGGAACCGTTTCCGGCCATGTACCCTTTTGTAACAATGTAGCGTGTAGTTCCAACAGCCGCCGGTAATGTTCATCTTCGTCCTGGGCAATGGTGGCAAACATCAATTTCCCTAAATTATTGGTGGTTCTTTTGCTTTGCAGGAGATAAAAATCGCGCTCACGCGACTCATTGTTTAAAGCCACTTCGATAGATTTGATTTTTTCCTCTGGTGTTGTTGACATAAGCTCTCCCTATGTGCATGGTATGTAAAAAGTATAAAAACCAATACTGATTTTGTCAATATGCACAAAACGGTATTTGTAAAAAAAGCTCCCGCGCATGCAAAGATGATCGGGAGCCTTCGAGATTGCACGGAACGAGCACGGTTACACCACCCGTTTAATATATTTCAAATAATCGTCACGAAAATGTTTAAGCGTTGATAGAACGGGGATCGGTGCAGTTTTTCCTAAGGCACAGGCTGAGGCCTCGGTAATCGGTATAGACATTATTTCCAAATAGCTTAAATACTGTTCGTTGCCCTGGCCAGCGATAATTTCATCAAGCATGTCTCCTATACGACATATGCCCTCGCGGCACGGCGTGCATTTGCCGCACGATTCCTTGGCAAAAAAATCAGTAAAATAACGGGCAATTTTTACCATATCCGTATCTTCACTCATGATGATCATACCGCCCGACCCAAGCAATGATCCCGCCGCTTTCAGATCATCATAGTCAATAGTGCGGTCAAGCATGCTGGCTGGCAGCACACCTCCCGACGGCCCGCCTGTTTGAATGCCTTTTAAGGCTTTTCCATGGACAACACCGCCGCCGATGGTAAAGACCACATCTTTCAGGGTTGTTCCCATGGGAACTTCAATCATGCCTGGACATGCAACATCGCCGGCTAAGGACAGAACTTTGGTGCCTTTGGTGTTGGCGCTGCCAATTGATGAGAACCATTCACTTCCCTTCATAACGATAACCGGAATATTTGCCCACGTCTCAACGTTATTAATGCACGTGGGCTGGCCAAAAAGACCTGTCACAGTTGGGAATGGCGGACGCTGTCGCGGTTCACCGATTTTTCCCTCGATGCAGGCAATCAGCGATGTTTCTTCACCACAAACGAACCGCCCCCCGCCTTCTTTAATTCGTATGGTTAGGCTGGCCCCGCTGCCCAGAATGTTTTTACCCAGCAAACCGGCATCGGTTGCATCTGCAACGGCTTTTTGCAGGCGGCTGAGCGCCATACGGTAATTATCCCTGATGTAAACATACGCTTCCTGAGCGCCAATAGTATAGGCACCAATAATAAGCCCCTCAATAACAGAATGAGGATCAGACTCAAGAAAGCTGCGGTGCATGCCGATGCCGGGCTCGCCTTCACTGACATTACAAATCAGGTACTTTTTGTTGCTTTTTGATTCCCGGCAACTTTTCCATTTGATTCCTACCGGAAATCCGCCGCCGCCACGGCCACGAAGTCCTGACCTGATGATTTCCTGCACAATGTCAGCAGGTTTCATCTTGAATGCTTTTGTCAGTGACGCATAGCCCCCGCGCGCAATATATTCCTGGATGTTTTCCGGGTCAATGACTCCAGCGTTTCTCAGAATCACCTTTTGCTGAAGGCGGTAATAATCATAATCTTTATAAGGCCTGATACCATTGGCGGGCAAATCGCCGTAGGTGATGGTGCCTTCAAGCACATGATCTTCAGCATCAATGCTGAGCAGTGCACGGTCGCGAAAGAGTTCATCCTTTACAATTGATTGAAGCAAGGCAGGAACTTCTTTTTCGGTAACGGGCCCATAAACTATTTTGGCTTTGCCGGGGATATGCACTTCAACAATTGGCTCTTTATGGCATAAACCATTGCAGCCAACAGCAACAACTTGCGCAGCAATCTTTTTTGAGGCAATACCGGTTTTCAACGTCTGCAATGTTTTTGCAGCGCCCTTGGCGATACCGCAACTTGCCGTGCCAACCGTAATTCGCATGCTTCCAGGGAAAAGCGGCTCCTGTGCCTTATTTTTCGCTTCGGCTAATGCTTGTATATCAGTGATTTTCATGGGTAATCCTCACCTTTGTTGAACTGAGTTCATTTATGCAAGCAATTGTTTGATCTTCTTGCGCGCATCCACACCAAGAGAAATTTCACCGTCAATCATAACAGCCGGGGCACAATCACAACAGCCAAGACACAGGGTCTTTTCAAGCGAAACTTTTTTGGGCGAAGCGGCGGCAACCATCTGCTCAATTTCGCTTACAATACCATCGCGGTCTTTTAAATGACAGGCAGTGCCATTGCATACCTTCACATGATGTTCGCCCTTCGGTTCAAGGCGAAACGCCTTGTAAAACGTTGCCACATTATACACCGTACTTAAAAAAATGCCGGTTTTGTTGCTTATGGCCCTGAGTGCCTCGGCAGGGAGATAGCCGATTGATTCCTGGGTTTCGTGCAGAATATAGGGTAAATTCTCCTGGCTGGTTCCAAACCGTTCGATGATGGAATCAATGACGCTTATATCCACCTCGCCGATCTCAGAAAACTTTTTTAAAATTTTACTTTTGAATGGTTCCGGAACAATCTCCTGCACAATCTCGGTGACGTACATTTCCGTAACAGCGCCACCTTTGCTTTTTTGCCTGAGAATATCCAACAGTTTTCCCCTAAACACAGCGCGCAGCGCTTCGGGAACTTCTTGGAGCATTTGTTCAAACATCATTTCGCTTTTACCCTGCCATTGTGGCGTAAAGGGAGGAGGCGGTGGCGCTGCAGGTTCCGTTGCAGCCTGCTCTTCCGGCTTTTTCATGCCCAGTGCTTGCATAATACCGCTGCGCTGCGGTTCGGGCAAATCATGTTGCACCATGGCAGCAACTACCTCAGCGGTAACCGGTTTTCCCGCAGCACGTTTTTCAATAAAACCATAGAGCATCGGCTTTACGGCATCCCGCATCGCTTCAGGAACGATTGCCATTATTTTATCAAACATATCTTTGCCATCTGACGACCATTTTAACTCTGCCATTATGCGACTCCTGTTATAATAAAACCCGAATTACGCAATGCAAAATTGTCCATGGATCCATATTTATTTCAAATGCACATGTTAGGGGTTTTTTCCGTATCCAGTTTCATCTCCTATTGAGTTACGGCTGCTTTCTCTTGTAAGTGCTTATACGCGGCCGTAATTGCTTCCTGCAGTGCAGCAGCCTGTTGTGGTTTCCAATGGGCAAAACGTTTCTGTTGTTTTAAGTAATCTGTGACGGGACGGGGATTCGGTTCCTCAACGGTAATCCGATAACAACCGCCCGCTATTTCATACAATGGGAAAAGCCTCGTTTCAACCGCCATTCTCCCCAACCGAACGGCATTCTCAGCGGGGAACCCCCATCCAACAGGGCAGGGACATAAAATATGGACATAACTGTTGCCTTGAACTCCCCATGACCTGCGCAGTTTGTCTATCAAATCAAAAGGATGACTGGGGCAGGCAGTTGCGATATACGTGAAATCGTTGGCAAGTGCAACAGCAGGTTGGCGTTTTATCAGCGCGTCTTTTTCAATTTTACCGGCGACACATTCGTTATCAAAACATATAAATAATGTTCCCGGTTTCTCCTTTGGCTTGTCTAAACTCAGCAAAGCCGGCTGAATGGCCGCAGATTTACCCGTTTCGGAGAAAACACTTGGCTTCCACGGTATCTGCCAGCGGGATCTACTGAAATTCTTGCATATTCCCTCCAACGCCTTATACGCGTGACGTACTGCCAAAGCAACGCCACAACCCTGGCATGCCCGATGACCTTTGGGGGCAAAATGTTCAATAAACGGCAATAACTGGCCGGCATATAAATTAAACTTGTCCATCAACCCTCCTTTACCATGCTAATGGCGCCAAACCAGCACTCGCGATGACAGATACCGCATCCTTTGCACAAATCAGGGTCAGCTCCAAAATAGCCATCATCCTGGCGGCTGATAGCCGCATCCGGGCAATAAATGTAGCATAGTGCACAGCGCACACATAAGTCCTTGTCCCATTCCGGTTTTAATTCCGGTTTTGTGCCTGGCTCATATGGTTGTGCCCTATTTGCCTCAAGTAGATAGCAACCAATCTTTTCCTGTTCAAATGTTTTCGTAGTCACCGTGCTTCTCCCTCAGCATTAAATAGAGATATGTTTGGTTTTTTAATTGGCCGGCCCATGCCTCTCCAGCCTGGGCGGGATAAGGTCAGGCAACGACTGAAATGTAAAAATAAGCAAAATAGTATAGTATTAACAAAAAAACACTTAACTTTTACGCCATAAAATGTCAAGTGATTTTTCGTTTTCAGAACCTTCCACAAAAAATGTTTTTAAAAAGCGGCATAAGGCATATGAACAAGGAAAGAGCAGGACAGAAACATAAGCTTGTTTTCGGAACACCCAAAAAAATAAATGACCGTTTGAAACGTCCCGGTTTTTATTTTGCAACACTGAAAAAAGATGACAGAATGAGTGAAACGGCATGAAAAAAACGGGGCGGGCATAAGCCCGACCCCGGCGCATGAAATAGAAAGGGGGAGATGTTCAAGCGCATTTATCTTTTTCGGCATTACTTGGCGCATTCTTGAACAGGCTCCCATTGGAGGCAGCAATGATGTGCTGTCTGACGAAAATTTTAAGAAATGTTACTTACAGAATTTCCACCAGAATATTGCAATCGATGCAGCAATGGAGGCATTCAACGATTCCACAGAACCGGTTATCGGAATAGAGACAGAGAGAGGCTTTAATTCATAAGGCACGCCTGCTCCTTCAAGGCCCGGTAATAGAAGAAAGTTTTTGGGAAATTTAAAGGTGGTTATAGAAATGCCTGCCATATCAAGTGAAATAAGCGGCAGGTTGTTATTCCTACAGCATTTTGTTAATTCTTTGATAGAGGGGCCTTTATATAAAGGCGTCTGCAAGACGGCGCCAGCCGAGGCTTTAATGCACCGGGGATGATAGGGGTGAGCAGCTTCCTTGAGCATGATTATTTTTTTTACACCAAAGCCCACGGCAGAACGAATGACTGTTCCTGCATTTGTTGGGTCTTGAAAGGGGATGAGTAAATTGCAACCCGCATCAAGAGTCGCGTCCCATTCATAAATCTCAGGAACCTTGATGACAAGGAGCGGTGATCCGGTGTTGAAATAATCGAGTTCATTATAGAGATGCTTCTTCAGCGTAAACAGTGCCGCCGTGTTGGTAAATCGTGTTATAATTGAATTCATTTCTGCGTCATCAACAGCATACCGTTCATAGAGTATCAGCGCGAGTGGGGTTTGTGCAGTAGATTGGGCAAGTTCTTTAATCAGCTTCCGACCTGATACCAAAACCTTGCCATATTTACGTACCCCGTCAACGGTGATTAATTTTTTAAAAGCTTTAAAATGCCGGTTATCTTTCGATCCAATAATCATCTTTCCACACCTTTACATTTTGTGTGTAAGCGTTTATAGAGTATAAGTATCTGCCAGAAAGCGTCGTCCCGAAAGCATTCGGGACAAGGTACAAAACGCCACGAATGAACTAAGTGATGATAATTGCCGGGATGCCGGTGGTCTGTGCCGGGTCATTATGTAATATGTATTAGAACAGGAATGAATTCTTTTTCAATATTTAAATCGTGGAGTGAGCATGCCTGAAGAAAAGATCATAGTTACCACCTGCACCCACGACTGCGGCGGCAGGTGTGTCCTAAAGGTGCATGTAACAGATGGAATAATTACCAGAATTTCCACGGATGAAGGGGATGAGCCGCAACTCAGGGCCTGTGCTCGTGGCCGAGCTTACCGGCAGAGGTTGTATGCGCCGGATCGATTGAAGTATCCTTTGAAGCGTACCGGAGAGAGAGGGGAAGGCACGTTTGTGCGCATCTCATGGGATGAAGCACTTGATATCGTTGCTTGCGAGATGAAACGCATTAAGAAAGACCATGGGAATGAAGCAATCTTTCATGTCAGCTATTCAGGCAACACGGGCACCCTGTTGCACAGCCAGCTTGCTGTCGTGCGACTTCTCAACATGTTTGGCGGATTTACTCCGACATGGGGGTCAGCCTCATTTTGGGGCGGCTTGTTTGCTTCAGAAATGACCTATGGAACCCTTATAACCGGCCACACCCGTGATGACCTGCCTCATGCTCGTCTTATTATAATGTGGGGATGGAACCCGGCGGAGACGATTCAGATCACTACCACCAGCCATTTCTTGATGCAGGCAAAAGAATCAGGGGTAAAAATCGTTGCCATTGATCCTCGTTTCACTGACTCTGCTGCAGCATTTGCTTCCCAGTGGATCCCCATACGGCCGGGAACAGACACAGCCATGCTGATTGCAATGGCCTATGAGATTTTAAAGGAAAATTTACATGATGAGAAATTTCTCCGCACGTATACTGTTGGCTTTGAGATTTTTAGAGATTACGTTTTTGGTTTACCTGACGGGGTAGAAAAAACACCCGCATGGGCAGAAAATATAACCGGCGTTCCTGCCGGGACGATCACCAAACTTGCCCGAGAATATGCTACCATGAAACCGGCAAAACTGCAGACGCTCGGGGCTCCCGGACGTACCGCTTTTGGCGAGCAATTTCATCGCGCTGCAGCAACGCTTGCTGCAATCACTGGTAATATTGGTATCTACGGTGGAGAACCGGCTGGTTTTGGCCTTGCGCCGGTTGGTCTGCAGCCGCTTGCATCTGCGGCGCTTTTGCATGGGGGGAAACCGGGTAACTTACCGGAAGGCACCACGCCCAAAAAAGGCGTCCATATTACAAAAGTCTGGGATGCGATCATTAAGGGAACGGCTGGGGGGTATCCGGCTGACTTCAAAATGGTTTATACGACGAATGGAAATCCAGTGAATCAATTCATGAATACGAATAAGGCGGTTGAGGCATTGCAGAAGCTTGAGTTTATGGTGGTTCACGAACAGTTTATGACAGCAACCGCTCGTTATGCAGATATTGTATTGCCGGTCAATACCTTCTTGGAACGCAACGACATTGTCAGGCCTTGGCACTCTGGACCTTACTATATATATGCCCATAAAGTTATAAATTCGTTTTATGAATCGAAATCAGATTTCGAAATTTGCGCTCAACTTGCACCGCGTTTGGGCATCACTGGATACAGCGACCAAACGGAAGACGAATGGCTTAGACTTGTGTGGAATGCGGCAGAGCTCTTTACCTCTACAAAACCGCTCGTCAGTTATGAAGAGCTGAAACGAACTGGTGTTCATAAAATTACTCTTGAACAACCAGCTATTGCGTTTAGGAAACAAATCAGCGATCCAGGAAATCATCCGTTTCCAACGCCGACAGGAAAAATCGAAATTTTTTCCCAACGGTTGGCAGAAATGAATGATCCCGAGCTGCCGCCAATCCCCACCTATATAGAACCGTGGGAAGGAAGAAATGACCCTCTAACACATAAATATCCTCTGCAACTTATCTCAACGCATTTTAAAAGACGCATTCATTCGCAGATGGACAACATTCCCTGGTTGAGGGAACTCGAACCGCAGACAGTCTGGATAAACACTGCTGATGCTCGGCAACGTGATATAACTGATGGTGATATCGTAACGGTTTATAATGATCGCGGCACGATTATGCTTCCGGCAAAAGTAACTGAACGTATTATGCCCGGGGTTGTCAGTGTTGACCAAGGTGCATGGTTTAGACCTGATGAGAAGGGCATTGACCGGGGCGGCTGTGTCAATGTGTTGCTCAAGGACGTGCACTCGCCAGCGGGAGCATTCTGCAGCAATACGTGTCTGGTCGAGGTACAGAAAATATAGTGCATTATTGGGTCAGATACATTTTTTTTGAAAACCGATTTTTATCTATCCAGCATAGGGGACATGGGGTTGAGAATTTAAGCTACTTGAAAGGTATTAATGTATGCAGATGGCCTTTTATTTTGATCAATCGCGCTGTATTGGATGCTATACCTGCGTGATTGCCTGTAAGGACTGGAATAACATAACGGATAACTCAATTTTCTGGCGCAGAGTGACATCGCGTGAATGGGGAACATATCCAAACGTATTTTTAACATATCTTTCTGTTTCTTGTAATCATTGCGAGATGCCGTCTTGCGCAAAAGCCTGTCCGGTCGGCGCCATTAATAAAAGCATACTAACCGGAATCATAACAGTTAACCGTGAGGAATGTTTGGGGTATGACGATTGTGGGGCATGCAAATCTGCGTGTCCCTATGACGTGCCGCAGTTTGGCAAAGAGGCAAACGCAAAGATGCAGATGTGCACATTCTGTGCTGACCGCCTGGCAGAGCATAAAATGCCGGCATGTGTTAATTCGTGTCCGGTGCGTGCACTTGACGTCGGACCGATTGTAGAACTCATAGATAAATATGGTGCAACAAAAGAGGTGCCGGGGTTTATCTATTCATTAGAGGCACGACCGTCAATTCTTTTTAAACCGCGCTATAAATAGACTCCTCAGTTATTTGTACTAACCATGAGCATTCAGCAAGAAGAATCCTCATCATTTGAACGGTTTCATACCTCGCTAGCCCGTTTTGTGAGCAGGATCAAAAGTCCTGTATCTGAACAGAATAAAGCTCCGGGAAGCCCCGGCTTGTAGCCGGGGAGCTTTATTTGGGCTCGACAAATTCAATGAGCATTCCGCCAGTGTCCTGTGGGTTAAAATAAGCCACCCGACTGCGCTGCATATCAAGAATGCCGTTTTTGGTGACATGGCCCAGATGAATGCCCCGTTCAGACATTCTTTGAATTGCCTCATCAAGATTGCTTACGGTAAAGGCTATATGGTTTATCCCCTCCCGGGGATATCCTAAAAATGCTTTGAATTTTTCTGTAATGGGTTGAATTAGTTCCAACTCAATATCGCCGACGGGAATAAAGGCAAAAACGGTATCTGTTTCAGTTCCCCGAGGCGGGACAAACTGAATGTCTTCATCTTTCAGGTTAAGAAGGCTTTTATACATTTCAACAGCTTCATAGATGTCATTAACAATAATTCCTAAGTGTCTAATTTTACTTATCATAGTAGTTATAATCTGCGCACATCGCGCGGGGCGTTCCGGTAAATAGTATTGATACTAATTGGTGCCGATTTATCCTCAAACGGCTTGGCTTTCTTAGGCACCTACCGGTGAATCGATCGATGGTTTCATTCTGACATTTCAAATAAATAATAGAATTTTATCATTGCCACTATTTTATTACATAGTTTAAAAAAACCTTATCGTCAAGTGATCACCATATCTGGAGGATCCTCAAAAAGCGCCGTGCAGTGTCCGGCAATCGGTATTGGAACAGGTACAGGGCAATCAAGAAAAGCGGAAATTTCATGGATAATATGCTGCAAAAAGATAATATCAATTTTGGGGAAAGTTTTTACCTGCATCAAGGTCATGAATGTCTTTGCACACATTTTCAAACCAAAGTGCTTTAGAAACGAAACATGAAAACACAAATAACAGTCAGGCACCTGGTTATTGATTTGCTTATCATATTGTTCACCATCAACCTATTGACAGCTCCCAAAATTGCGGCTGCCACTGAAATCTATCAGGGAACATTTTCAAATCCACCATTTATTGGCGAATACCTTTCATATGCGATAAGTTTCTGGCTTTTTAAAAATGCAGCCAGCGCGGATATGACGTTTGTAAAAACGTCACGGGGATATGAAGCAGTGGTTGAGGCGCAGACAAGCGGGGTTATTGGTTTTTTGACCAGAAATATGCGAGAGACTATGAAAAGCGTTATGCGTTTCGACCAAAAAAATTGTCGTTTCGAACCGCTGTTATTTCAAGAAGTTATGCGTCAGGGAGAACATGAACGAAAAAAAACAGTAGAGTTTCATTATGAAAAGAAGGTTATGGTTGTTATCTACGAAAATACCAACAGAGAGAAACGAGTTATACAAAAAGCACTTCCTCAGGGAAACATTGATGATCTATTATCGGCCTTTTATAATTTGCGGCTGGGATGCTATGGCAATATTAAGCAGGGGAATAACGTCGCTTTCACCGTTTGGGTAAAAGAGACCCCTTCAAAAATACTCATAAATTTTCCAAGAAGCCCGGCAAAACAACAGCGTCCCCCGTTTGAAGCAGCGTATTATGCAATTCTTTCTATGGATAAAAACACGACGAACATTGCCAGCAAAAAATTGATTGGTTGGCTTGCTCATGACTTGGTACCGCTGCGCGGTATGGTTGAAAACGCCTACTTATTTGGCGACCTCCATGTGCGTCTCACAGAACGAAGAGGCGGCTCCCACTGAGTACATCATGGGCGTAGATATCTTTTAATCGTATAAAAGTAAATGGTAGAAATGCGCGCATTGTAATCAATTCCTTCCGTCTGTAAATGGAAACGATTAATTTCCGTAGCCGGGAAAAAGCAACAGACAAATTCACTGGTTGAAAACAGTTGATCACACCGAATAACCTCGTCCGTCATGAGTGGCATGCCTTGGTTCGTACATCTTGAATCATTACCGTTCAATATCGCAACTTCAATAATCCGTTCAACCACTGTTCCCTCTCTGCTTTACAAATTTGAACATGCAACCCATGAAATATAGGATTATTACTTTACCTAAACCACCTTGGACAAAATTAATAATGTTAATACAGATAGTTATAAAACATAATGATGCTGGATGTGTTTTGGCAAAGAAGTTGCTTTTTGAATCAATGAAACCGGTGGCACTCACACCAAAAAGAGGAGCAACATGCCATGACACGCATTACGAAAAAAATTGAAGGGTTAATCAAACAGGTAAAAAGCGAAGTCCATAACATGGAAACATCATGCCGGGGGAAAAAACAGGATGAGCAACGAGATGATTCATTGTCTCTGTATCAGCATGCACCGGTTGGGATACTGGTAATAAATCAGGAGAAAATTATAAAAAAATTCAACCGCGAAGCAGAAAAAATATTTGGCTATTCAGCGGGAGAGATTATCGGAAAACACCTTGTTACACTCATTCCTGAACGGTATCACAATTTTCATTATCGGCCTTTTGGCGCGGTAATGGGACGGCCAGAGAACAGTTCCAAAACCTATGAGTTTATTGGCCTTAAAAAAAACGGCGATGAATTTTCTGTTGAACTCAGTTTTTCCCTTACCACACAGGATGCTGAACAATTTATGGTGGTCACCGCCAGAGATATCAGCTCACGCAAGAGCGTAGAAACAGAAATGAAAGAACGAACAGATATGCTCCAGGATTACCTGAAATTGCACAATCAGTGGTTGGCGGAGACCGAAGAGAAATACATCGTGCTGTTTCAAGCATCTCGAACCGGTGTGTTATTTTTACAGGAAGATACGACGGTTTTTGACTGTAACTCCATAGCGGAGGAAATGTTGGCACATCAAAAAAATGAGATTGTTGGGAAAAAGCTCATTGAAATTATACCGGAACCTGACCGCATAAATGCGGCGGCATTTTTACCGAGGATGTTACGCGATGTGATGCAATTTGATGTGGAAAAAATAATGAACGGTTGCCTGGCTGGTCTTGAGCAGCAACATATCCCGGTCGAATTTCGTTTCAGAAAAATCACCAGTGATTCAAAGCAGCATATTATATGTGTTATGCGTGATATGACATTGATGCGCCAGGTTGAAAATCAGCTCATTAAATCCCAAAAATTTGCAAGCCTGGGAATTCTGATGCAAGGCATGATGCACAATTTCAAAAACATTCTTACCAGCATTATGGGGTATGCGTCGCTGATGAAGACCGTCGTTGGTGACGATACGCGGCTTGTTAGATATCTTAATACCATAGAAACATCGTGCGCACATGCAGCACAACTTTCTCAAGAGGTGTTAGAGTTAGGCAAAGCGCAGGAACCAAAAACCACAGTCATGAATATTAACCCCTGTGTTGAACACTGTGTCAAGCTATTTGAGGCGTGCATGGACAAACGATATAAGATACAAATGGAACTTGATTCCACGCTGCGATCCATAGAGATCAACGAAGGCTATTTTTATCAGATGTTATTGAATTTATTAATTAATGCACGGGATGCTATGCCCGCGGGCGGAACAATTTTATTGAAAACACAACATATGTTTCTCAATGATGAAGCCTGCAAAAACTATCAAAATGTTACCGGCGGCAATTTTGTGGAAATTTCAGTCCAGGACCGCGGGAAGGGAATGCACGAAGATTCACTAAAAAGAATTTTTGACCCATTTTTTACTGCTAACAATGAATGTGCAGGGGCAGGCTTGGGTCTTGCGTCCGTAGAGAGAATTGCAAAAGACCACCGGGGTTTTGTAACGGTCTTCAGCAAAGAAGGAGAGGGAACCATATTTAAAATCTATTTACCCGCAACAGGAAAGCGTCCCGCGGCGGCAGCCGATGCAGCAATCGCAAGGAATCGGCAACCACGGGAAGAAACAATTCTTGCGGTCGATGATGAAAACATTATTATTCGTACTATTAAAGAATCGTTAGGTTCAATGGGGTACCATGTTATTACCGCATCAAATGGCTGTGAGGCGGTAAAACTTTTTATCGAAAATCAATCAAAAATTGATTTGGTTATACTTGATCTGATGATGCCCGCCATGAATGGCTATGAAACATTTAAGGAGATAAAGGCCATGGACCCGCAGACGAAAATCATTCTCTGTACGGGTTACGTTGCAGATGACAGCGTGCAGGAAATGATGAATAGCGGAGTAAAGGGGCTGTTAAAAAAACCGTATCGAATTGAGGACCTTTCGCGTGCTGTTCGCTTGGTGCTTGATGAACATGCTGTTGGCACCGCGTAACGGTATGATGCCGGTCTGCTGAAGCTCTCGTTTTTTTGTTGCGTGAGCTTTATATTTTTCTGTATGAAAGTTTTACATTATGTGATAATAAATAAATTACGACGTGAAATCCAAAAAGCTGTCGGCACAAAACTGCGCTACAAGAGCTATGGGCACACGAAATAAACCATGAATAAGAACCAGCACGTGCAGCAGAGGGTAACCCGGGATGGTTATCCTCTGTGTTTTTTTATAGTGCCCAACAATAATGTTCCTTGTGTAACAATGTGGAGGACAAAAATTGAATATGCCAAAAGTTCCTATGACCAGACAAGGGTATGAAGCGTTGCTTGAGAAACTTAAAAGATATAAAACCATTGATCGTCAGAATATAATAAAAGAGATTGAAGTTGCCAGAGGTTTTGGTGATATTTCAGAAAATGCCGAATATGATGCGGCGAAGGAAAAACAAAGTATCATTGAAAAAAAGATCAAGGAGCTCGAACAAAAGCTTGCCAGCGCCATGATCGTTGATACCGCCGCGCTCAATTCTGACCGGGTCATATTTGGCGCAACGGTGATCCTTGATGATCTGGACCGAGGCGAAAAAATTGTGTATCAAATCGTAGGAGCAGATGAGGCTGATGCAGATGGGGGAAAAATCTCAATTCATTCTCCGATGGCACGGTCGCTTATCGGCAAAGAAGAGGGCGATGAAGTACAGGTCCGCACGCCCGGGGGTATTCGCAATTATCGTATTCTTGGCATTAGCTTCACATAGGATGATGCGCTATGAAATATTGCCCGCTCTGTGAAACCGAATATTTGGATGACATTCAAGAGTGTGCCGACTGTTCGACACGTCTCATTGATGCGCAGACGATGAAAAGGATCCAGGCAGCGCGTGAACGGGAAGCGCGGGAAGTTTTCATAAAAGTGGCGACTGTTGACAATACGTTTGAGGCGGATGTAATTACAAATGCCCTGAGGAAAGAATGTGTTCCCGTTATGGTGCGCAGCTACCAAGATACTGCGTATGACGGTATATTTATTCCGCAGAAGGGGTGGGGTACTATTATGGTGCCCATCGAGTTTAGAGAACAGGCAGAAGAAATTATCCGGGCGATTAAAGAAACAATTTCCCAAGATCCCATATCGGACAGGTGACGCGCTATTTGATCGCCCCGCCAGAGCATCAGATTGGCGTTCATAGCATCATGGTAAACCTGCATACGATTTCTACAACAGCTATTGGTGTTGATCCCGGTCTTGCAGCAACCGGTTATGCGGTGATTAGAACTCGACATCGTGGTGGGGAGGCATGCGCCTGGGGGAGTCTCAGAACCTCTTCAAAACTGACGATCCCCCATCGGTTGCAAATCATTTATCAGGGTATTGAAGCGCTGATAAATGAATGGAAACCGGTTCTCTTGATCATGGAAGATATCTATGCCATGGGTGCCTTTCCCCAAGCAGCCATTCAGCTTGGCGAGGTGAAGGGTGTGATATGTCTTGCTGCCCAGCAGCATGCGGTAGAATTTATGAGGATCAATCCCACCGAAGTTAAATGTTCTATTACCGGACATGGTCGTGCTTCCAAGGATCATGTGCGGAGAACGGTCAGGCGCATACTGCAAATGCAAGAAGACATTACGCCGGATCATGCTTCAGATGCCGCTGCGCTTGCCATAACAGGGCTTTCCCGAAAAGGATTATATCGCTGGTAGGATTTAGTTAATGATACGCTATATTAAAGGTCAGATTATGAAGCTGGAGGAAGACCGGATCGTAGTCGTAACCGGCGGTGTCGGGTATGAAATTCTCCTGCCTGAAATTGTACGCAACGTATATCGAAGCAAAAAAGAGGGTGAAGATTCCGTTGAGCTTTATATTTCATTTCAGCAAACCGCTCAGCAGCCAAAGCCGGTCCTCATTGGGTTTACCAGCGAAATCGAGCGGGAATTTTTTGAACGGCTTATTCAGGTTAAAAATATCGGGCCGGTTATGGCAGCGCGGGCAATGACCGTGCCGGTATCAGTTATTGCCAGCGCCATAGAAGAACGGGATGTGTCAACCATCAAAAAGCTGAGAGGGATTGGTCAACGTAAAGCCGAAATGATAATTTCGGAATTGCATGGGAAGGTCGGGAAATATGCGTTGCTGCGCTATGTTGAACGTAACGCAGTTGAAAAAATAGAAGATTTCAAAAAGCAAGTGGAAAATGTTTTAGTAAAACAGCTGGGGCATAGCCGCAATGAGGCGTTGTCCCTGATTGCCGAGGCCGTTAAGCGCAATCCCGAGGTTTCAACGCCGGAAGAGCTGTTCGAAGAAGTTTATCGCGGTCAGAAGGTGGGTGGCGGAAATGAGAATGAAGAAAAACCCCGATAATACAGTCGGTTGTGAAAGTATCGAGGAAATAAAACAATCCAAAGCATCATTTAATCCGCTGGCTCCAGCAGCGGATGAAGCTGAACACCTTCGGCTGGACCTTCGGCCCAAAAAATTTTTAGAATATATTGGTCAGAAGCAGACCGTAGAGATGCTTAAAATAGCAGTTGAAGCCGCCAAAAAAAGAGGCGAAGTGCTCGATCATGTGCTGTTCTACGGCCCGCCTGGATTGGGTAAAACGACACTTGCCCATATCATTGCAAATGAAATTGAAGTGCCCATTATTCATACGTCGGGACCGGCGCTGGAAAAAGGTGGAGATCTGCTGAGTATTCTTACCCATCTGGATCATGGCAATGTGCTCTTCATTGACGAAATTCACCGGCTGCCCAAAGTGGTTGAGGAATTTCTCTACCCGGCGATGGAGGATTTTGCCGTCGATATTATATTTGATCGGGGCATGAATGCGCGCAGCTATCGCTCGAAACTTGAACAATTTACCTTGATCGGTGCTACCACCCGTGCCGGTTTGTTGTCAGCTCCGCTACGGGAACGGTTCGGAATTTTTTGTTCCCTTGATTTTTATTCAGAAGAAGATCTGGAAAAGGTTATTATGCGCTCCGCGGCAATTCTTGATATTTGTTTAGAAATAGATGGCGCACAGGAAATAGCCCGCCGTGCGCGCGGCACACCACGCATAGCCAATCGTTTGCTGCGCCGGATCAGAGATTATGCCGACGTGAGAGCCAATGGCGTTATAACCAGGGGGATTGTTGATAAAGCGCTTGCCCTGGAAGGTATTGATGAATGCGGACTGACGCCATTGGACAAACGATTTCTTACGGTCATTATTCAGGTCTACAAAGGAGGGCCGGTCGGTCTTGAGGCAATTGCTGCCACCCTGCAGGAGGAGCCGGACACATTAGTAGATATGGTTGAACCGTTTTTATTGAAAGCAGGTTTTTTGGCACGCACCTCCTCAGGAAGAAAGGCTACGGAACGCGCGTTTAAACATCTCAAAATTGATTCTGTCAGCAAAGGCGCACAACAGATGGAACTGCCGACTTTATAAAAAATCATAGGAAAAATCTGTAACCGTAACTGCCTCATTATGCCGAAACATATGCCGAGGTCGCAAAAAAGAGGGCATGAAAGCCCTCTTTTTTTAACTGTCCCGATTTATGTTATGCAACTTTTATATCTATCCTCTTTGGTTTGGTTCGTTCGCATTTAGGAAGAACCAACTTGAGGACCCCCTGATTCATGGTTGCGGTAATTTTTTCGCGATCAATTTCTTCCCCAATGGTAAAAGCTCGATAGAAGTCTTTCTGTGGAATCTCCTCGTAGCGGTTTAAAACATCAGTTTCCTTTTCCAGTATTCGTTTGCCAAAAATCTTTAGCACATCTTTATCAATTTGGACTTCCAGGCTTTCTTTGCTAACCCCGGGCAAATCAGCAAACAGAGTTACCTCATCATTATCCTCATAAATATCTACCGGAGGAATCATGGTTTCCTTAGCAGTTTCAATAACCTTGCTTACATCTTTCTTTGCTACGTTTTTTTCAGTTCTTTCAGCCATGGGTATCCCTCCTTTCTTATTCAACGCTTACTGCAATCTGTTTTGGTTTCTGTTCTTCCTTCTTGTCGATGGTTACCAGTAAAACACCATCCCGATACTGCGCCTTAATTTTGTCAGGGTCAAGACCCTCAGGGAGTCCTATAATTCTGGTAAACGTTCCATTAAAACGCTCCCGGCGATGAAAATTGCCCTTATATGTGGTATCCCGTTCGCCTTTAATCGTAAGAGCATTGTCATGGAATGTTATCTCGATTTTTTTCGGATCTGCCCCAGGGATGTATGCCTGGATTGTTACACCTTCTTTTGCTTCAATAACATTGACGGGCGGGAAGGTGCCTCTTGGGACGCTGCGAATGTCTGAAAGCGGCAGCCCGATTTCAAATAGCCTGTCAAGCTCTTCGCTTAAGCGGGAAAAATCACTTAACAGCGGTTCAAAATCATACAACCAACGTGTAATCATGGCTATTTACCTCCTTTCGTGGGTGAAAGATTAAAAAATATTTTTTATTTTTGCTAAAACAATAAAAACGGGTTTTCAAAAGTCAAGGGGCAATGACCAGGACTTTTTCTAAAATTTTCATTGGTTGATTTTGAAAGCACCGAGGGGTTTCTCACGCTACGCCGCTATGTTTTGTTGCTTCGATAACCACCTCCGCACCTTCCATATTCCGCCAATGGCGGACAGCGTGCCGCGCCTTCGATACCGGGAATGCTTCGCGGTCTGGCATATCTGGATATCCCGGTTACTGGTTTGAGGGGTGAGCGACGGTTTTGGGGTGGCATGAGAGACTCCTGCTGTAATCAAACCTGTTAATGCCCTGGTTCAATCCTGCGCTTTTCAGTGTGCGCTTACCACTTGCCAATGTTGGTAACGCATTTTTTTGGGGAACGTCCCGGCGATGATCGTTTTTTTTCTTATTGTCTTGACTCCCGGTGGAGGATAATTAAAATAGAAAAAGAGCCAAGAGGGTGTTAGTCACAGGAGGAGATGTGGGATCTATGAAAGATTACTACATTATTCTCGGCGTGAGCAGAGGAGTAGATGTTGATAAAATCAAGCAGGCATACCGTAAAGGTGTAAAAAAATATCATCCAGACGTTGCACAGTCCGCAGAGACTACTGAACGGTTTTTAGAGTTAAAAGAAGCCTATGAAACATTGTCAAACGAAGAAAAAAGACGGGAATATGACCGGCAATTGGAGCGCGATGAGTTAAGCTTAAGAATTTCCAGACCGTCAGAGATTATCAAACAAAGAACCTCGGCTTATGACCAATGTGATATATTTGGTTCTCTTGTTGACGAGTTTGTGAGTGGTTTTGTTCCGGTTTTTTTTGACCGACGTATTGGCAAGCAGAAAAACCTTTACCTTGAGCTGATACTCTCACCACGGGAAGCCGCCGACGGCGGACTATTCCCGATACATGTTCCCGTTGTAGAACCCTGCCCGCGTTGTAACAGAAGCGGTATGCTGCAGGATTTCTTCTGCCCGGTTTGCGACGGCTATGGAAGAATCAAGACTGCCCGAGAAATTCGCCTCAGTGTCCCGCCGCACATCCCACACGGCACCGAGATACGGCTTTCATTGGAAGACATCGGTCTGAGAGAAGCCGACCTTTTAATCACTATTACAATATATCCGCGACTTAATGCCGCATGGTAATTTGAAGCTTCGTTTTGCCGTGTTAGATTACTATCCAAGCTGTTTATTGTGCAGCCTTAACCTGATCCCAAATTTTCGTATATTTTGCATTATCCGCCCCGAGGTCTTTGATAACTTCATTTTTTGAGCTTCCCTGGAGTTTGAGAAAAAATATTGCGGGGTTATTTTTTATTTCGTCATCCAATTTTGCATAACTAGCGGTATTGGGACACAAATAGCTGATAAAGGCTGTGTTTTCTGCGGCAACGCCGGGATCATGAAGAAAATTAATAAACTGGTGTGCCAGTTTCACCTGCGCAGCGCCTTTCATGATCACCAGATCATCACATGAGAACGATGTGCCTTCCACAGGAATAGCAAATTCAATATCTTTATTTTCACTTTGCACCTGCAAAATATCGCCGCTGTAACCATGAACCAGCAGAAATTCGCTTGAGGCAAGCCCCGTTTTATACTGTTCATTTTCGAACTTGGCGAGATTCCTTTTCCATTTAATCAGAGTTTCCTTCGCAATATTGAGTTCTTTATCATCAATGGTATTAAGGCTATAGCCTTTAAATTTGAGCGCCGCGCCGATTGTTTCTCGCATATCATTGAGCATGGTCATTCTGCCTTTCAGGTCGGCACGGTTGAACATCGCCCAGGAGGGGTTAAAATCCTTTACTTTGCTTTTTAGATATGCCATCCCCGTTATGGTCAGCATATAGGGGACACTGTGCTCCATTTTCGGATCAAGAGCAAACTTCAAATATTCTGGATCAACATACTTGATATTAGGCAGCAATGCGGCGTCAAGTTTTTGTAACAGACCCTGACTAAACATAATGCTTACCATGTAACTGCTTGGGGTAATGATGTCGTAACCTTTTGCGCCCGCTTTAATTTTTGCATACATCGCCTCATTTGAATCGAATGTATCAATAACTACCTTGCAGGTGTATTCCTTTTCAAACCGTTGCACTAATTCTGGCTTAATATAATCAGCCCAGGTATAAACATGCAGGGTTGGTTTGGCACCGCAATAGCCGTTAGACACCCCAAGCATAAATGCGAAACACCCTAATACAATAAACCTCATAACCTGCTTCATTGTCTTTTCTCCTTTCAACTGTAGATTATCGCTAAATTGCAGCCTTTTCAGAAACGGCTGACCCTCTGTGGTATTAAATTGATAACGATAAATGTGCGGCATGGTTCACCTTCCAGTTGCGAGTCGCTGACTTAACCATACGGACAGAAAAGTTAAGAGCAATAAAATTGAAGATAGCGCATTAATGAGTGGCGGTGCCCCATGCTTAATCATGCTGTATATCCGAATGGGCAACGTTGTTGAGCCAGGCCCCGCGACAAAGAAGGTAATGACAAAATCATCAATCGATAGCGTAAATGCCAGCAGTCCACCCGCGATAATACCCGGTGCGAGCAGCGGCAACAGAATCTTCCAGCAGGCAGTCCACCAGTTTGCGCCAAGGTCCTGGGCAGCTTCTACAATGGAAAAGTCAAAATCCTGCAGTCGTCCCAGTACAACAAGCGCGACGAAGCTGATACAAAAGGTAACATGGGCAAGGAATATGGTAAATAATCCGAGCTCCATTCCAATTGCAGCAAAAAACAGGAGCAAACTAATGCCCATTAAGATTTCTGGCACTACCAGTGGCGTATAGATCAGGGTGTAATGGAAACGCTGCAATCGGCTTTGATACCGGTGTAAAGCAAATGCTGCTGTTGTCCCAAGCAAAACAGAAAAGGCGGTAGCGCTGATGGCGATGATAAGGGAGTTCTCCAGCGCTAGCCAGATTTCGCGCTCATGCCACAGCCGTGCATACCAGCGCAGCGACCAGCCCTCCCAAGTGCTGCCAAAACGCGAGGCATTGAAGGAATTAATTACCAGCACCAGAATGGGAAGGTAAAAAAAGATTAGGACTATGATCGTGATTATCAATGGCACACGGCTTCGTTTCATGACGCCTCTTCGATAATCGGCGTGACGCGCTCTCTCTTTTTTTGCAGAACCAGCACCGCCAGCATGGGCAGCAAGACGGCAAGTATTAAGAATGCAGATAAGCCACTTGCATGAGGCAGATTGCGATCCACAAAAACCCGCTGAGCGATCTTGTTGCCCAGCATTTCGCCATTCGGCCCGCCGACAATGTCTGGAATCACGTATGAACCAAGCGCTGGAATCAATACCACCAAAACCCCGGTGAGCAAGCCACGCCGGATGCCCGGTAGAAAAATTCTAAAAAATGCCTGTAGTTGGTGCGCTCCCAGATCACGTGCCGCCTCAATGAGTCGAAAATCAAATTTTTCTGCCGCAGCATATATCGGAAGAATTGAAAACGGTAGAAATGTATAAACCGATACCAGCAGCACCGCCCCTGGATTATATAGCAGGGACGTATCAGCGCCGACGAGGTATAAAGAGACCAGCACTTGCCTGATAACGCCCTCGGGGTGAAGGAGCACTTTCCAGGCAAAGATGCGAATAAGAAAGCTGGTCCAGAAAGGCACAATCACCAGCAAGAGCAGCATTTGCCGCAAACGCTGGTGAGCGCGTGCTATAAAGTATCCGGTGGGAGTAGCAAGAATAATACAGATAATCGTTGTTGCGGTACTCAGCCAGATGGTGCGCCAGATAAGCGCCGGATAATTAGGATTACCCAGGCTGCGCAAGGTTTCAAGGGTCCAGCCGCTACCGATGCCTCCATAGGGATCTGTTGGTTTAAATGCTATTGCAAAAACAATAAGGGTAGGGATGAGAAATAGAACAATGAGCCACAGCAAGGAAGGGAGAGTTACTAGCCATTCATTGATTTTCTTGGATATATATTCCATGCTGCGTTATATAGCTAAATAATTACCGGAAATCAGAAAAATAATATGGAGACCGATGGCTTATAGAGCCTTATCACTGTTCATATTATTTTCGCCAACTTTTTCTGGTGGCACACCCATGAGCTTCTCATCTTGTTCGCTGTAACGCTCAAGCATGAAGCCGTCGTCAGCATGCCATGAAATCCAGACATCTTCATGCCATCTGATCGGTCGTTCATCAAGAAGAAACCGGTTATGCTGGCGGACGACGGCGATGCGATAATCCTGTACACGTACCCAGTATTTAGTATAGGCACCGAGATAAATCACATCCTCAACCTGAGCTGGTACCACATTGTGTAAGTTGGTTAATTCCGGCTGCTCGCGCGATATTCGGATTTTTTCTGGCCGAACACTGAGAAATACCAGGTTACCGTTGCGTATCTGTTTGTCATTAAAACAGAGCACATCAGGAAATCCATCTATCGCGAGGCGGCTGTAATCGGCGCCGATGACTTCGGAGACCTGTCCTTCCAAAAAATTGGTATCCCCGATGAATGCCGCGACAAAACTGCTGCGTGGCGCTTCGTAAATTTCAGCAGGGGTTCCCATCTGTTCAATTGTGCCATAATTCATGACCGCAATACGATCACTCAAACTCATTGCTTCCCCCTGGTCATGGGTGACGTATAAGAAAGTAATACCGACTTCATCATGTATCAGATCAAGCTCTATGAGCATGCGCTGCCGCAGCTTGAGATCAAGTGCCGCCAGCGGTTCATCAAGGAGCAGTACCTGCGGTTTGTTAATGAGTGCCCGCGCCACCGCAACCCGTTGTTTCTGCCCGCCGCTGATCTGGTCAGGGCGTTTGTGCGCCTGATCCTCCATTTGAATCAGTGCCAGCATACGATCAACTTCGACGTCAATCTGCCGACGGGACAGCTTTGCAATGCGCAGGCCGAACGCGATATTATCTCGGACAGTCAAATGGGGAAAAAGGGCATAACTCTGAAAAATAGTATTGACTTTGCGTTTATTGGGAGGAAGTGCGGTGATATCTTCACCGTTGAGGATCACGCGGCCGGTGTCAGGCTTTTCAAATCCGGCCAGAATGCGTAATAGCGTGGTTTTCCCGCAGCCGCTCGGTCCTAACAGAGAGAAAAACTCCCCGCGTTTTATCGACAGTGATACCTGATGAACGGCGCGAACAGTGCCAAAATATTTTGAGACGTTATCAAATTCGAGGAACTCACCTGCCACCTTTGGATTCCATATAGAAAAGAAAAAAAGTTACAAGATTGTTGCGCTATTGCGATGAATTTATAAAATAGGAATCAAAGCGTGTCAATAAAAATGCACGAAGCCCAAAATAATTTCCTTTATTCTTACGTGCAACAAGTTACGGTTTAACAGGTAACTTCATGTTGATATAATTATAATTATATGACAGGTTATTTTCATGAAACCTAATTCTCACATCCGGGAGCAATTGCATAAGTCTGTAAAAGGTTGTCTTTCAGATGCAGAGCAAAAGTTTGAACGCTGGAGAAAAGGAACCGGTTTCTTTCTCGGACCTTTCATGGCAATGTTCCTGTATTTGCTGCCCGTAACTGAGGTGGGTGATAAAGCCCACAGACTCGCAGCCATAATAGGTTGGGTGGTAATATGGTGGGTTACCGAACCGATTCCGATCCCGATGACCGCGCTGCTCGGTAGTGTGCTCTGCGTGGTATTTGGCATAGCCCAAGCCAAGACGGTTTTTGCCCCCTTTGCAGATCCCATTATATTTTTGTTCTTGGGCAGTTTTGTCCTGGCGGAAGCAATGGCGGTGCATGGTCTTGACCGGCGATGCGCCTTTAAAATTCTTTCCGTAAAATGGATTGGCAATAGTACCGGCCGAACATTATTTGCTTTCGGCGCTATTGCTGCAGTAATTTCCGCATGGATCAGTAATACCGCAACCACGGCGATGATGTACCCCATTGCGCTGGGCATTATCTATTCGACCGCGGACATTATGGAACAACGCACGGGAAGCCCGGTCAACCCGATGAATCTTAAATTTGGCTCTGGCATGATGCTGATGGCAGCATATGCCTCTTCGGTGGGGGGCATAGGAACGCCTGTGGGAACACCGCCTAACCTCATCGCGATTGGCATGCTGGAGAAGTTAGCACAGGTTAACATACCGTTTTTTCAATGGATGCTCTTTTCCCTGCCCATAATGATGGCTGTTTTTTTTGTGTTGTACGTTATTATGTATTACCTTCACAAACCGGAAATTACCAAAACCGAAGGTCATGATGACTATATGCGACGTGAACTTTTGAAACTCGGTCCCTTGACCAGAGGTGAGAAAAATGCATGCACGGCATTCATTGTTACGGTGATGTTGTGGATAGCACCCGGTTTTTTTGCGATTGCCTATGGCACTGATGCGCCGATCTATAAGGCCTTTAGTGAAGTCTGTCCTGAAGCTGCCGCAGCCCTGATCGGTGCCGTGCTGCTTTTTGTGTTGCCGGTTAACTGGAAAAAACGGGAATTTACCATTTCCTGGAGGCAAGCTGCAATGATTGACTGGGGAACGTTGCTGCTTTTCGGCGGGGGACTGACACTGGGTAATCTGATGTTTGAAACAAAGCTTGCCACAGTAGTGGGCGAAAAATTACTGGCATTGAGCGGCGCAGCATCTGTCTGGGGTATTACATTGGTTGCTATTGTAACCGCCACGCTGTTCACTGAAGTTACGTCCAATACGGCTGCGGCAAACATGGTGGTGCCGGTGGTAATCTCACTTGCCATAGCCGCCCATATTAACCCGGTGCCGCCAGCCATTGGTGCGGCGTTAGGAGCCAGTCTTGCTTTTATGCTGCCGGTATCGACGCCGCCCAACGCAATTGTTTACGGCTCAGGAATGGTTCCCATTAGACAAATGATTCGGACCGGAGTTATCCTTGATATATCATCTATTCTTATAATATGGGTAGGTCTGCGGATTCTGTTGCCCTTGGTTGGACTATGTTAATATCAAGTAAATTTTTATACCTATGATAGAAGGAGAACATTATGACCAAAGAAGAACTCATACGAACTCTGAAAGAAGACTTGGGAATTCAGAAAGAGATAATTGCGCTGAAAGCGGTAAATGAACCCCCCGCGGATATTGCTCAGTACGAAGGACAGGCAGTGCCTGGCATGTGTGCCCTGCTGGGAGAGCTGCTGCGCGAAAATCAGGCATGGTATGTCACACGGGAAAATCTGGGCTGTTTTATGTCGCTCCTGGGAACCGGCACCTGCGAGCAGATGCCCCAGGACAAGTTTATCGAATTCATGCAGCAGCAGAATGAAGCCTACCGCATACACAAGGATGCTGATACGGTAGCTTCGTATTATGCGAAGGTGGACAGCTTTTTTAAGTATCCTGAAAAAAGCGGAAGCGGAATTATTGTTGGCCCACTTGCTAAAATTGAAAATCCTGATCTTGTTTTCCTTATTGTCACACCGCATCAGACGGACATCCTGAACCGCTGTCGCTCGTATCTTGGCGACTACTCGCGCGGTTTTGGCGGAAGCGGCTCCTGTATTTTCAACATCCGCTATTCATTTGTCACCGGTGATCCCTGCTTTTCAGTGAGTGACACTGCGTGGCGGGTGTTTGGTGGATTAGGAAAGGATGAACTCACCTACACATTTCCCTATGCAAAGCTGATGGAGATAGCTGATCAAATAAAACCAACTGCAGAATATATAAATAATCTCTATACCTCATTGAATTCATAGTTCGTAATCTGCGAGATAAGAAACACCATAAAACCGTAAACATATGCATAAAGGACGATTTCATGCTGAGAAAGATAATGTTCGTAAGTTTTTTTCTGGTGGGGTATGCTGCTTTGAGTTTTTCTGTAAACGTCGCCGTTTCTGCTGAAGATAATATGGGGATAAATATTCCTTATATAAGTGGCGGTATTGGATCAGATGAGCGGGAAGCACTGAGTGAAAGGGCGCGGGATTTTAATTTAAAACTTGTGTTTGCAACAACAGCACGGGCATTCCTTGCAGATATTGCGGTGCAAATCGCCGATGAAAACGGCAACACCATAGTTAATGCCTTATCAGAGGGACCATGGTTTTTTGCGAAACTGCCGCCGGGGAAATATACCGTTTCTGCAACCACAGGAGAGGAAACGGTTAGACAAAATGTTAAGATACAGCAAACCGGACAATCTGTTCTGTATTTTTTCTGGACAGATGAAGGGATGGCAGGCTCGACATCCCCCCACCGACAGGCAGAGGCAATTATTCCTGGGTTGTTTTTTTAACCTTTTCTGTCTGTACGATAAGAAAAATAGTAATCGCAAAAACGCTGACAACCAGAGCCAGAAAAGCCGGGTTGAGCGCAATCCACGGCTCGGAGAGAATGTTCCACTTGGCAAGAGTTTCGATACAGCTCCAGAGAACGACCACGGTGGGGATTGCGTAGCGATAGGCAAAGCCCATGTCTGGAGCTTTTGTCAGCCGATAAAAAAGATAGGTACCGCCGATAAGGCAAGCGATAAAAAATATCTTACAGAAGAGGCTTTGTACACCGAAAAAATCTGGGTCATAGGTAAAGAATAGTACGACATGCCCAATCCAGATCAGGGAAAACATTTTAAATGCGGTGCGCGGTCCCCAGTTATCTATCGTTATCTCCCGGGTGGCACTGGTATGTGTATGGAGCATTTTTCGCAGAAAGACAAACAGATTGCAGCGGGTGTTTTCGTTGAATAGCAAATAGAGAACCAGGGGGATGATTATTGCAAGCGTTAGCTCCATGACTTTTTGTTCTTCAGCGCCGATTGCAGCTGCCCCAAGTTTAACTCCTATTTCCACCAATCCTGCCCACAGCAACGTTCCGGCAATGAGACCCCAGAACGTGCCCCACGCAGAAGATATTATAAATTTGGATGTATACATGAGGCCGATTGCCAGTGCCATACAGACTGCAGTTACAATAATCTGGCCCTGGGGAGGCAGGCGCAAGGCTACGACTGTGCACGCATGCCCAAGCGGCATTACCAGCAGAACAATTAAAAAAGCTTTTATGCCCTTCACACATCTCCTCGCTGTCATTATTAATAGTAGTTTAAGAGACTGCTTCTTGTTAACACCGTCTTGACAAGCAGTCAAGAAGTTTGTAGCCAGGACGTTCCCCAAAAACGACTGTGAAGATGCAGGCATGGAGCAGGGGCGCACTGAAAAACGCGGGATTAGACCGTGGCATAAAACAGAGATGAACGCAGCGGGATTTTCTTGCGCTGCATCATAACCGTCGCGCACCTCTCATACGGCAGCATCCGGGATATTCAGATATGCCAGACCGCGAAGCATTCCCGGTATTGAAGACGCGGCACGCTGTCTGCCATTGGCGGAATATGGAAGGTGGGGTCGTCGTGCACGGAACAACAAACCAAGGTGGTGTAATGTGAGAAAACCCCTCGCCGCTCTCAATAGTAAACAAAAAAAATATTAGGTAAAGTCATGGGTTGTAGCGGTGCATGGTGAACGCAGGATACGGACCTAAAGAGATAAATTATTTCGTTCTCACATTGACAAAGATTTCGTCAGCTATTTTTTTATCAACAGCAAACTGCGTATACCCTGTTTTAAAAACGTAAGATGGGAATTTCTGGAGCAACTGTATTATGGTGCCGGGGAAAAGTCCCATCGCCATCAATTTTTTAAGTTCCAGTGAATTGTTCGTATGCAAATATGCAATTTTGCCTACAGTTCCGGGCTTCATTTTCGCGAGGGAGACTATTTGTCCAGGCTGCAAGTCTTTTTTTATACAACATTGTCCTGGCGGAATAGGCTTTCCGTGCGGACAATGCTGGGGGTGCCCTAATAACGTACAAATTTTATCAGCAATTCCTTTGCTCAAAATATGCTCAAAACTGCAAGCGGTCTCATGAACAAGGGTTTTTTCTGTAATGTCAAGAACTTCTGTCAATAGCAGCTCTGCCAAACGGTGGCGCCGGATAACATCTCTGCCATATTCCTGCCCCTTTTTTGTTAAGTAAATTTTGCCGTTTCGTGTGAAAATTAAATCATGCGCTTCCATGTGTCCGAGAAGGGATTGATCTTCCTTATGCAACGAGCCGATGTCAACCGATTCCTGGTTTTTTTCTTGAGAATGCACCCACAAGGATTCGAGAATTTCTTCAATGTTCTGACTTTTTTCCATAGCGTTTTCTCCAATCCTTGATTTTCTTGATAAACGCTGGTTCTGGCGGTGTTTCATAGCCGCAGTTTGGACAGCGCAGCAATTTGCATGCAGCTATAAGGTGACAGGCCGCGCAGCCGCTACGTGCTTGCTTATCATTAAAAATAAAACCGCATAACGGACATTTCATATAGATACTCGCATAATTGTCAGAAGGCGATACAGAAGGCCGCCCATCAGAAATGCAAACGGAAAAATAAACGCGCTTATAGCCAGTGCTGTCTTCCAGCCCCGCTCTTTTTTCATAATAAGAAACTGGGCTATGCATGGAAGAAAGAGGGTCAGCGCTGCGGCTGCCACTACCATCTGGGTACCGGTTAATTGTCTGCTCAAGTCATATAACCCAGCAGCGCCATAATCCCTGCGGAAAAAACCAAACAAGAAGACCACCGCCGTTTCCGGCGGCAGCCCCATAAATGTCACCAGCGGCTTAAACACATTTACCAGCTCCTGAAAAAGTCCAGTCAGATTACCAACCCAGATGAGTATGCTGGCAACAATAAACAACGGAACTATTTCAGCAAAGTACCACTGCATGCGGGTATAGGTTTTTACCAACACGTTGGCCAGCTTTGGTAGTCGCAGAGGAGGGATCTCCATATAGAAACTGGGGCCGTTGCCAGGTAGCAGCTTTGCAGTGAGGAATCCAATGAGAAGAAAAATGCCGGTAATAAACAGAGCCCAGATGAGCAGGGCACCTGGTCTGGCAGAAAGTATTCCGAGAATAACGCCGAGCTGCGCAGAACAGGGCACGGCGAGTGCAAGTAGCAGAGTCGCGATTATGCGTTCGCGTTTTGTTTCAAGCACCCGCGTGACCATGGTGGCCATGGTATCGCAGCCAAAGCCTAACACCATGGGTATCACAGCCCGGCCATTGAGACCGATTTTTTTGAACAGCCGATCTATGAGCATTGCCATGCGTGGGAAATAGCCGCTGTCTTCTATGATAGAAAAAGCAAAAAAGAAGGTGCCGACAATGGGCAAAATAATCGCCACCGCATAGCGCAGTCCAAGAGTGAATACCCCGTATTCGCCAACAAATAAATCGCGCATCATCTGCCAGGGAACATAAGTCGCGAACAGTGACGTAATCCATGGATTGATGTGCTGTTCAAAGACAGTTGCTTCAATAAAATTAACCAGTGTGCCTGCCCCAAAGACACCGACAACATTATAGAGCCCATAATACAAGACCAGAAATAAAATTATCGTCCCGCTCCACGGGTTCATCGTGATTTGACTCAGAAGCTCGTTAAATCCCCTCCGGTTAAAAGTCGGGTAGGTTACAATTTCCTCAAGCAATCTGCGTGTTTCTTCTTGACGCTTCAGGGTGACCATGTAATCAGGAGGTTCAGCAAGACGAGCTTTGGCGCTATTGATAATCTTCTTAACAGCAACGATTTGGTCTCCGAGCTTTTTTTGCATCAGCTCAGTTATTTCCTGATCTTCAAGCAGCAGCAGAAGGGCGATCAGCCGGCGGGCAATAAATCCTTTTTCCGGCAGCAGGCTGGATAACTCGGCCACAGCATCTTCAATAACCTCACTGTAATTCACTGTATGCGATGATTTTTTAATGTGTCCTTTCAATAGTGATTTGAGCACAGAGATGCCCTGCTGTTTTATGGCAGCAACGGGCACAACCGGTATATTAAGATGCTTCTCAAGCTTCAGAGAATCAATATGGATGCCTAACGCATTTGCTTCGTCAATCATGTTCATAACAAGAATGACTCGCATCCCTGCCTCAATAAGCTGCAGGGTAAGGGGGAGCATTCGTTCTATATTTTTAGCATCAATGACATGCAAAACTATGTCGGGTTTTTCTTCAAGCAGCAAGGAACGACTTACGCGCTCATCTTCGGTAATGGGCGACAACGAATACATACCCGGGGTATCAATGATGCGGTATTCTCGGCCATCAATAACCGCCTTGCCGCGATAAACCTCAACCGTTGTGCCGGGATAGTTTGACACGGTCACATATGTTTTGGTAAGGGCATTAAACAGCACACTCTTTCCTACGTTTGGACTGCCAACAATAGCGACAGTCGCTATCTTTACTCCCGGGGACTGTCTTTCTTTATATGTGGCTGCGGTTGCATCATTGCGTCGTTTTTTTAATGTAATCTCTGCAGTACCTGTCTCTCTCATTCTAATACTCATGTTCGTGCACAAACCGTGTACAACCATAAATGATTTTGAAAATCATTATCATTATATATAAAAAAAATATATGTTTGATTTCATGTTTTGGTTGCTTTGCATGCTTTGCAAATGCCGTATAGCACCAGTTTATGATGGGTGATGGTAAACCCTTTTTTACGGGCCACGGTCTTCTGTAGTTGTTCAATTTGCCCTGATTGAAATTCAATGATGCTGCCGCACGTTACACAGACCAGATGATCATGATGGTTATCAACACGCGATGGCTCGAATCGCGAGGATTTATGTCCAAAGCGGGAAGAGGTTGCAACGCCACTTTCTTCTAAAAGTTTCAAAGTCCGGTACACAGTCGCGTAGCCAATTTGCGGGTATCGTTCCTGTGCTGCTTTGTACAGCTCATCTGCAGTGATGTGGGTTTGAGAATTAAAAAAAACCTCTGCCAAATAATCCCGTTGTTTTGACCACTTGAGATGGTGTTGTTTTACGTATTCCATTACCTTCGTTTTGTCTGCCGACATATAAAAATGATAATGATAATTAATCTCAAATTTAATATATCATATCAATAGCGAATGTCAACGCCATTTCAATCAGGGCTTGTTTACCAATATGTTGCGTGTTCAACACTGACACGTGATTGTTTGCTGGATAAAATCCCCGATCACCTATTAGCGAGAGGCAACAGGCCTTGGTGAAGGCTTAAAATTGAATTTCCAGGGCTCCGTAGGGACATACACTGATACATAATTCACATGCAATGCAGCGTTCTTTATCGTGGGATACCTCCATGGTGGCACGATTTACAATGCGCGCCTTGGTGGGACAGATGGGGACACAAGCAGTGCAGGAGACGCACTTGTCTTCATGCCATTTAATGTCCTGCGCCAGTGGCTGAAGTTCAACGCCCAATCCAGAAAGATAATTAATGCCATCTTCAACCAATTTTTTCTTGCCGTAAATTTCTACCACCAGCTTTCCCGGTTGTTTCGGGGTGACGGCACCACGAAGAATATTAACCATTAAATCATAATCTTTCACCAAGTGATATACTATGGGTTGGTCAACAAGCGTTGCGGGAAAAGAAAGTACGAGACGTTTCTTGGTCATGGGTCAGATCTCCTTATCATCGTAATATACGTATTGTTCCTTTTAATCTTTCTGCCTGATGGGTCGCTCCTGAAGCATTTTAAAACTGATATTTGAGTCGGTTGAGGGTATGGGCGCGACCGGCTCAGAAAGAAAAAATTCTTTGGTCAGGATTTTTTTCTTTAACAGTTCCGCTATTTGTCTCGCACATTTATAGCTGGATATGCCACCGGTAGGTATTTGTTTTCCCTGCACCATAATTGAACCGCTTTTGAGCTGTGCATAATTTACTTCGCCGAGGCTACTTCCGCTGACCTGCGGGTAATTTTCACTATAGTCTATAATTTGTGTCCAGATTTCCTCATCGCGAACCGCCGTATATTGAACAATTTCCTCATTCATAATGGGGATGGGTATTCCAATACCCACGGTTAGAGTTACGCCATAGCCAGTAAAGCTTGCGCCCTTGAGCCACAGAGGGTTCATCTGCTTGAGGTCTCCCATTACGGCAAGAGTGCCGGCGGGCATACGGGGGACGCCGTTTGCCCCTCGTTTGACATTAGGGTTATGCTGTGTGCCCTGCCAGACAATATGACCGACACCGCCTCCAAGAAAAATTTTTGTGCCGATGCCAATCGTCTTGTAATAGGGATCGTTTAGTAACGGCGAGAGTTGTCCGGCGCTACAATAATTAGCATTTCCCATCCGGGGTTTGAGCATACCCATGTACGTGTATATAACGCGGTCAGACAGGTTAACAGCACAGTTATAATTTTGGTAACAATTGCGCGGATTAAACAATAGGGCTTCATTCATATCTTTAAGGCTAATCCAAGTTTCGAGGCTCTTGCGAGGATAACAGTCAGTGCCATAGGCCGTCGCCCGTAGCCGGACGCTTTTCCCGGCTACCAATTCTTCAATAACGTGAGCTCCGCCATAGCGAAATGCACCCGGGAAAACGGCATTACGCGGGTCATTATCAGGCAATGCAGTGGCTCCCAACAATATGTCAACAGCAGCATATCCGGTGTAACAAGGAACATCATTTAAATAACAGGTGCCACCACCAACTTTAATGCGCGGTTTTGTATGCCCGATGTTAAAATAGGCTCCTGAAGAACACATGGGACCAAAGGTGCCGGTGGTGACCACATCTACTTCTGCAGCTGCTTTTTTAGCACCTTTCTTGTGCACGATATCAATAATTTCTTCGGCCGTGACGACGATTGCCTGACCCTTGCGTATTTTTTCATTGATCTCCTGAATGGTCTTTGCCATGAATGCCTCCGCATCTTAAAAAACTCTCAATTCTACATACCAAATCGTAACCCCAACTCCTTAAACCCTTGCCTAGAACCACGCATCCGGTATTTATTGTCGGCGATAATAACGATAATTGTCATTGTGTATCCACCTGTCATGATCGCCTGAAATCACGACGCTTTTTGATACAACAGTTATGTTTCAAGCACCCGCTCAATTACTGCGCCACCCACGAGAACGTCTTCATCGTAAAAAACCACCATTTGGCCGGGGGTGAGAGATTTTTGTGGTGCCACAAAGGTAACCCGCAATGTGCCGTTAGACTCGGGCTGAATTAAAGCATCGGTATCGGGATGGGAAGACCTTATTTTTGCTTTTACCGGCAGTGGTTTGTTGAGCACCTCCAGACTTATCCAGTTTGCATCTTTCGCTATTAATTCCTGCCGGTATAAATCTTCCTCGTATCCTGCATAAACCGTATTACTTTTATCGTCAAGAGCAGTGACATAGAGGGGTTTTCCCTTGGCTATACCCAGACCTTTGCGCTGCCCAATGGTAAATTCCCACACACCGTTATGAATCCCAATAATATTCTCGTATTTGTCTTTGATGTAGCCTAATTTACGTTCTGTTCCAAGCAGATGCCGGTAACTTCCCGCCGCAAAATCCTGGCTATCATTTCGGCAAGCGTTTATGAGGCGATATTTATGCGCTATTTCACGCACGGTAAGTTTGGAATACTCGCCAAGTGGAAACAGAATATTTTTGAGCTGATTTTGGGACAGCATACAAAGAAAATAGGACTGATCCCGTTTTTTATCTCTGGCCTTTTTCAAAAGATAGCGTCCCGTTTCCGGGGCATAGGCTACTCGTGCGTAGTGGCCGGTTGCAAAACGGTCAAAAGAAAGTCCATGCGCTTTGGCAGCCTCGATGAGCAGATAAAATTTCACATACTGATTACAGCGTACGCACGGGTTTGGTGTCCTTCCGCTGCAGTATTCCCGTGATACATAGTCAAGCACATTTCTCCGGTAAGCATCTTTTAAGTCAAACACATATAAGGGAATACCCAGCGCCTGCGCCACGTTTTCCGTGTATTCGATATCTCTGTCCTCATCAGAGCTATAACAAGCATTGGCATGCTTCGTTTGAATGGGGCCCCCAGAATAGACCTTCATGGTTACACCGAATACTTCATGCCCCTGTTCTTTCAATAACAATGCAGCGACGGTCGAGTCCACACCACCGCTCATGCCCACGATAATTTTCATAAGTGGCAGCCTATTGTTGATCTGGAAAAACCACTATCGGGGTTTTTTGAGCACTTCATTCATGCTTCCAGAACGGTAGCCCTGCAAATCAAGGGTTACGTAGTGATAACCAAGCTGGTGCAGCTTCGTAACAACCTTGGTACGCAACGCTTCATCAAAAAACCGCCCGGTTTCTGCAGCAAGGACTTCAATGCGAGCCGTATTGTTATGATGTCTGACCCGGACCTGTGTAAACCCGAGCCTGTGAAGAAACGCCTCTGCCCGTTCGATCTGTTGTAATTTTTCAACAGTAATCGTTTCGCCATAGGGGATTCTTGACGCAATACAAGCAGAGGATGGCTTGTCCCAGGTTCTCAATTTCAACTTTTTTGATGCGCCTCTAATCTCATCCTTGGTGAATCCAGCCTCAATCAACGGCTGCCGAATTCCCAGCTCTGTAATTGCTTTCATGCCTGGTCGGTAATCAAAGCCGTCATCTATATTACTGCCGTCGGCAACCCAAGGGATGTTACGAGATGTCGCGATTTGTTGCAACCGGGAAAATAGTTCTTTTTTGCAGTAATAGCAGCGGTCAGGGTTGTTTCTCCGATAGTATTTCGATTGCAGCTCGTTAGTTATTATTGTCTGATAATTTACCCCGAGGCTGCGCACAAACGCCGTTGCCTGTCTCAATTCGCAAGAAGAAAAGCTGGGCGACACGGCAATTACCGCAAGCACCTTGTTTTCAAGCACCGAAAAGGCCATGTTCAGCAGAAAGGTACTGTCAACGCCTCCAGAAAAAGCCACTACCACGCCCCGCATCTCCTGCAGGATATGTTCAAGCATTTTCAACTTATTCTCTATGGATTGCATTGTGCTGTATTCTACTGCAAATGGATTTTATCAAGCAAGTGGTAATTCATTTCTTACCAATTCATCGTACGTAACGTATCAATAAACAATTGGTGGGTTACACAGAATTCATAAGGTGACTCAAGTTGAGCATAAAGAAGTTCCTGTTGCCAATGGGCATTAAAAAGACGACAGCCGGGATCTGTGCAGAATGGATTACCGGTCACGTGGTAAAAAAGCGCCTGCAGTACATATCCTTTCATAACCTCCGTCATGCGGGAATCTTCATGCGCCAAAAACTGGCTTGACAACTTTTTTTCAAGCGTCTCTTGCGGCAGCCCCATCTGGAGTGAAAGATAATAATGCCGCGGACGTGCGGGTGCCTCCACCAGCCCACGCGTTGAAATGAGTGAAGGAATGCCATAAACGCTGGTTCGCATATGAAATTGCAGATCGTCATGATTCCATGTTGCAATAAGCTGATTGGTAAGCACAACATGCAGCACATGAGATCCACGGTCCTTTTCAGGCAATAGTCGGTTACATATGGCCAAGAACTTTTCGCCATCATAGAGGATGCCAGATGGCTGCCGAAAAGTATTTAACAGGCGACGCGTTTCATATTCGATTTCGCCATATAGTGGTTTCGTTGGGCGCTCTTTTATTCGCGGATCTAATATTTTTATGCCAGCAAATGCTGCAGCAAGATTTTCTAAACAATCAGCAGTTTCAACCGCGGAAGTTTTTAGAACATAATGCTGAATAAATTCCTTATGAACGTAAATCGAGATTCCGGGCAATAGATTTTGCAGGTATATGCACAGTTCCTGCGTATTAATGTTCGCATTGAAGGTTCCCTGATAAAGATGAATTTCCCGGAGAACAAATTGTTCAGTGGGCACCCCGGAACTATTATCGAAGTTTTTCAAGTACAATCTCTGCACCCCGCTTGCCGGAAAGAAGCATGGCACCAAAGGTAGGCCCCATGCGCGGTAAGCCGTAGGTTGTGGAAACCGCCATGCCAATCACGATCAGCCCCGGATGAGCTTCGCCCGTATGCTCGACGATCAAATCCTCGGAACGTTCGACCCACATTGCACCAGTCCCCACTGTTTTTATGAGCCCACGTTCTTCCAGTTTTTTTACCACTGCCGCATCGTGTCCTGTTGAGTCAATAACTATTCTTGCCTCAAGCGCAACCGGGTCCACACAGGTAATTTGCCGCGGCAGGGCACCAACCGGTGTCCAGTTTACCACCGCGCCACAGACCCTGGTGCCTTCGCGTAACACAACATCTTCAAGCACCGTCATATTGGCAAACTTAACTCCGGCATCGCAAGCTGCAGCGATCAATTTAGAACAGGCATGGGGCGCATCTGCCACAAAAAGGCCTGGGTTTGTTTCTTTATAAGGAATAGCGAGTTCCCTGAGAATTGTATCACCCGGTGCTCTGATGGTCAGTTTATTCATAAGGTAACCGCCTATCCAGAATCCACCCCCAAGATAGTTATTGCGTTCCACAATGAGGGTTTTAATTCCTCTCTGTGCCAGTTCTCTACCGGCCATCAATCCGCTCGGTCCGGCGCCAATAATGATACAGTCGCTTTCAACATATTCTGAAAACTGGGCTAAAAATTCACTCACAATAGCCCGCGTGACTTCTTTCTCGCCAATTGATGCAAAAATATCGTTGTTTTCGTGCATATACTCTTCCCTAAATTAAATACAGTAGTTTAATGCAGGGGGCTTTTTTGCCTTCTGGGCTTCAATAAGATCCTGGAGCGTTATGGAGTCAAGCACCTTTTCTATCTCCCGTTTCAATATTTCCCAGGCATCCCGGGAAAAACACACCGGAACCTGCTGACAGCACGTTGGATTGTCAAGGCATTCTACCGGGGCAAGCGAACCTTCCAGTATTTCTATAATTTCTTTAATGGAAATCTGTTGAGCAGGCCGGGTTAATGTGTAGCCCGAAGTCCGGCTGCGAGTGCTTTTAATTAATCCCGCTTTTCTCAGTGCTGAAAGAATATGATCAAGATATTTTGCCGATATTGCCTGTCGTTTGGAGATATCTTTTAATTGTGAAGTCCCCGTTTCTCCATACAGAGCAATATCTATCATTGCCCTTACGCCATAGCGGCTTTTGGTAGATAATTTCATGGCAATTTGTCTATAAATCTACTAAGTTAATAGATTAATAATTTAAAAAACTAAATTTGTCAAGTTATTTGCAGTAAATCCTTTTCGTAATATCGGTTTTTTAGAAGAGGTTCAATTTTGAGGATAATGCCATTCAAGTAAATATACCAGAATGTCATAAGACCGATTGTCAGACGATTTTAATACTATCTTCAGAGTCGCGATGTCATGGATGCGCAATCTTACTCATCATCATTCCTCTGGTTGCAGGAATTTTTAAAGTCATACATTTTGGTATCCATGAGGTGTGATGGAATAACCCGGCCAAGCGAAGCCAGCATGTTATCCCAGAACATAGGTATCTCTGAGGCAAGATCATTAATTAATTGTTTCATGCGTTTTCTTTTCGGACTGCCCGGCAAACCGCACAGACATGACTGCACGATGGGGAATTTCATTAATGTGGCAAACCTTTCAATTTCTATTTCGCGACAGTAGGCAAGAGGACGAATAACAATATTATACCCGTTATTACTTTTTAATACCGGTGGCATTGCTTTAATAGTTCCATTAAATATCATGTTAAGCAATAATGTCTCAAGAATATCATCCGCATGATGGCCTAACGCTATTTTATTGCAATGCAATGCCTTTGCTTGACTATACAGGATGCCGCGTCGCAGACGGGCGCAGAGAAAGCACGGGGTATCACCTTTAGAGAGTTTGCTATTAACAACGCGAAAAATATCGGCTTCGATAACCTGATAAGGTTGTTTTATTTCTTCAAGAAAGGCAGGAATAACATGGTCTGGAAAATTCGGTTGTTTATGATTGAGATGCACGGCCAGAAGCTCAAAGCGCACCGGGGCGCGCCTCTGCAGGTCTCTCAGCAAAGTAAGCATTGTATAACTATCTTTGCCACCGCTGAGGCAGACCATGATTCTATCGCCATCAACAATCATATGATAATCTTGGATGGCTTTGCCCGTTCGTCGCAGTAGTCTGCGCTTAAGACGCAAAACATGATCCATTAATTTAAATGTTGTAAAATAATTTTTGTTGAAATAACCTATCTGAATAGAAGAACGATTTTTATGCCTCGCAAGCCCCGCTTGGCAGGCGGGGACAAAGGCGCATGTATCGGAAAAGAATTAAGCTCCGGGAAGCCCCGTCTTGGAGGCGGGGAGAGCTTCACAATGCTGCAATTATATTTGAATCCTAGGGAGTTGTTCTGGCAAGAAATGTGGATTAAGCGCCAATACCTTCAAATAACACGGTAGATACATAGCGTTCTCCGGCATCAGGCAAAATCACCACAAAAGTTTTTCCGGCAAACTCGTCCTGTCGAGCAAGACGTATGGCGGCTGCCAGAGCAGCACCACAGGAAATACCGCTTAACAATCCCTCTTCCCGCGCCAACCGCCGTGCGTATTCCACAGCCTCTTCACTTGTGACCGTTTCAACTCGGTCAACCAGGGTCAGGTCGAGCGTCTCCGGAATAAAACCTGCACCAATTCCTTGAATCTTATGGGGGCTTGGTTTAAGTTCCTGTCCGGCAAGTTTTTGCGTAATGACCGGGCTTTCTTTTGGTTCCACCGCAACTGATATTATTTTTTTCTTTTTGGTATTCTTTATGTATCGCGAAATTCCTGTTATTGTGCCTCCTGTGCCAACACCTGAAACGAGCACCTCAATATTACCATCCGTGTCATCCCAGATTTCCGGCCCTGTGGTTTTTTCATGTATCGCCGGATTGGCTTGATTCTTAAATTGCTGCGGCAGGAAATATTTTTCTGGATCTGATAGCGCAAGCTCTTCTGCACGCCGTATGGCTCCCGGCATACCCTCGCTCCCCGGTGTGAGGATAAGGCGCGCACCAAACGCAGCAAGCACGCGGCGACGCTCAATACTCATGGTTTCCGGCATGGTAAGCGTCAGCTTATAACCACGTGCTGCCGCCACATATGCCAATGCAATCCCCGTATTGCCGCTGGTCGGCTCGATAATTTCAACACCGGGTTTAAGTATGCCTCGCGCTTCGGCATCCCATATCATCGCCGCACCGATACGGCATTTAACAGAATATGCTGGATTTCTTCCTTCTACTTTACCCAGAATCGCCGCGGCCTTAATCCCTCTGGTAACACGATTTAGGCGAATCAGCGGCGTATTTCCTATCGAATACGAATTGTCGCTAAATATGCGAGCCACAAATACCTCCATTTTTTTGCGATATATGAAACAGCACTGTTTATAAAAAATCCCACCAAGCGGCAGTGTCAGTGGGAATAAATCAACAATGGAGCAATAATTATCATGTTATTATTCATACATTTTCCAATGTCACCCTTATTGGATCACTTGCTGCCGGATCTGCTTTTAGATTTTTTAATATGCGAGTCATTAATGCCCTCAATTTTTTATGCTTAAGAACATCTTCCAGTGTTATTGATTTTAATAGTATTGCAATTTTTTTGAAATGTCACACGACACTTCTCGGGCAGTGCAATAGTGAGTTTTTAGGCATACAGATCTATTTTCTATTTTCCGTGCATGCAACAATTGAGAGCGGACCTTCGACAATGCGAACGATTTGCTCAAGAGTTATTTTATTGCATGGTTTAGCTAAAACATAACCACCGCGTGCACCGCGGTTTGATTTTAGAAGCCCGGCTTTTTAAAGCGGATTTATCAAGTGCCACAAATACTTTTGAGAAATATCTTGCCGTCCAGATATATCTTTAAGTGTTACGGGGCTCTCTTGGCAATGTATGGCTATGTCAATCATTAAGCGCAGGGCATAGCGACCCCTGGTTGATAATTTCATAAACGACCATGCTCCTTAATAAATTTACCGCTGAGGAACGAGAAAGCCCTGTCCCGAAACCAAATGGTATGAGCGGGGATGAATCGGCACGGAAAGGAATATCAATCACAATTGTCGTGATGCCCGGCACCGCACGCGGGGAGCATCAGTGTTTCTTTGTAATAAAATAATATCGTAACTGTAAAATATGGCAAGATGAAAATATCCTTATTCACACAGCAAAACAAGACATTGCGTCCCGGTGGAAAGCAAACAGTAAATTTGTCAAAATATTAAAAAAAGTATTGAACAATGCTAAAAATTATGTTTAACAATTAAAATATAGCTTAAAGCACCGTTGGTAGCATTACGAACCGAGAGTCTTCGAAGGCACCTGAGGAACAAATGTAATAAAGGAGAATATCTATGGCAACAAAAACGACGGCAAAAAAAAGCTCAGCGAAAAAAGCACCCACAAAAAAAGTGTATACCTGCAAGACGTGCGGGAAAACCACTACCGAAAAGAAACATTTATGCAATCCTGGCAAAGTGCCCGAGTTGTATACTTGTGAATTCTGTGGAATAACCGCCACTAATCCTGCACATATCTGCATGCCCAAATTATCAAAGGCAAAATTTTATTGTGATACCTGCGGACGCGTATCGGTGACTAAGTTGTTATTGTGTAAACCTAAGGTTATTAAGTAGCCTTTGAGGTTTTGGTGCGCCGTACATAATTAATCAAGCATGCAGTCACTGTACTTCCGTCCGGCTGAAGAAAGACTGTAGCCGGTAGGCATTGCATTGGTGCCATTTTTTAATTTGTATGTGCCGCTTCATCCCTCTTCGCGAAAGTATTCGTGATAAGCGGGGTTGAATCGCCACGAAATGGGATATCATATTTTCATGAGCGGGATGCCCCCGCGCGTTGCGGGGAGCATGATAGTTGTGACATGTTTCGTTAACCATTTATTTTGCTCATAAACGGATTAGGTTTATCTCCCAAAAACGAATAAGCGGGGAATTACCATGGCAAGAGTCCCATTTATTGATCAAGATGAATGCATAGGCTGCGGCAACTGCGAAGAGAGTTGCCCTGATGTTTTTCGATTGAATGACGACGGCATCGCTGAAGTTCACGATCCTCATGGCGCAACCATAGAACTTATTCAGGAGGCAATCGATGCGTGTCCGGTAGAATGTATCAGTTGGGAGGAAGAATAAAAACCACAAGAATGGCGTGCAATATTTAATAACGATTTGTTGTCAACAGACCCCCTTTTTATACTGCCCTATGCAATCCTTCCCGGTTCGCACCTGCATAATGCGTTTCTCTCTCACCTTCACGAAGAATTATAGCGCGTCTCTAACGTTTGATCCCGTATGCTGTTTGCGGCCCATTGACCGATTATGAATACCGTAACCATGTTGAGCATGGCACTGGCGCTGGCAATGGATGCATTTGCCGTAGCAGTTGCAATAGCAGCCTCTCTTCACATGCTGACAGATCGCCATATCTTTCGCTTGAGCTGGCATTTCGGGTTGTTCCAGTTTTTAATGCCCATCATCGGTTGGTCTATTGGCGAGGGTCTATTGGTTTTTATAAAAGGCATTGCCCCCTGGGTGGCGTTTGGTCTGCTGTGTTTTCTCGGCATAAAAATGATCTGGGAGTCAAGGCATATTGAAATTAAAGGTCAACACTATGATCCCACCAGAGGGTGGAGTTTAATTGCGCTTTCGATTGCGACCAGCGTTGATGCCCTTGCGGTTGGCGTATCACTGGCATTAGTGCACTGTTCAATTTTGCAGGCTGCAATTATAATTGGTCTGGTTGCATTCTGTATGACGTTTGCCGGCACTAAGGTCGGCAAACGAGTAGGAATTTATGCGGGCAAGTGGGCAGAACGAGCAGGGGGAGTGGTATTGATGATTGTTGCATTCAATATCCTCTTAAAAAGTTAAATCCCCAGGAAATCATTTTTGCATTATCAGGTGTAGTATATTATATATAAAAAAATTGGTGGTGCCGCGCTGTTTACCGGGATGGCATAATTTTTTTGCGGGGATGAGTCGGCACGGAATGAAGGATCAAGCATAATTGCCGGGAGGCCCCGCGCCGTGCGCGGGGAATACCACGAACCGGGAATAACAGGAAACGAAAAAGCTCGCCAGAGACGTTCTTTGTTTTCTCCGTTTTTGATTGTGATACGCTACCGTAAAAGCCACAAGGAGAGGTTATGAATCCAACAAGGAAAATTTGGCTACCAAAAGGAACGATATTTCAAAATACTATTGAGCAGCACTCGGGAGGCAGCAATGCCAGTATTAAGTTCTACAGCAGAAGCAAATGGACACCAGACACTGACATTTATGAGGGAGAAGATGGAATTTTAATCATAATGGATATAGCCGGGGTAAAAAAAGAGGAAATCCAAATTATCATTGAGGGACAAGTATTGTCTATCTCCGGCATGCGTAGAGAGCCGGCCCTAACAAAAAAGTATATACACCGCCTTGAAATTGATTTCGGCTTCTTTGAAAGAACGTTCCGAATCCCTACTGATATAGATCCTGAAAAAGTGGAAGCCCGATATGAAGATGGATTTTTATATATCTGGATGCCCAAACAGCAGGATGTGCCATGCACTATTGATATAATAGTTACCTGAGGAGGGGCGCATGAGCGAAGAAGAAAAAAATCTTCATGTTACGCAACATGCTGAAACACCAGAGCAGGAGAAAGTTGAAATCCCCCCTACCTTGCCGATCTTGCCGATAAGCAACTTTGTTTTATTCCCTTCCGTGGTAGGTCCTATTTCAGTTACATCTGAACCATATGTGCAGCTCATAAACGATGCAGCACTTAAAGACCGGATGCTTGGCTTGGTATTGCGGCGAAATCAGGACACCGAACACCCCGCAATTGACGACCTGTTTACGGTCGGGACAGCGGGACGCATTTTGAAGCTTATGAAAATGCCCATGGGAGGGTTGAGTTTTATTTGTCAGGGTATTTCGCGTATCCGAATAAAAGAAGCTATTCAAACGGAGCCTTACCTGGTCGCCGCAGTGGAGCGTCTGACGGAAATATATGAGCGAAATGAAGAGATTGATGCGCTTGCTGTGAGCGTGCGCAATCTTTTTTTGCGGCTGATAGAATTGTTTCCCCAGTTGCCGGATCAGCTTGGCATCGTCGCGATGAATATAGAGGACTATTCGCGGCTTGCCGATTTTGTCGTTGCCAACAGCCCTGCCGACCTTAAGCAGCAGCAGGAAATGCTGGAAGAGCTAAGCGTGAGAGAGCGTCTTCGCAAAGCCTCTAAAATTGTGCAGACCGAAATCCAAAAGGCTGAGTTGAGCAATAAAATTCAGAATGAGATAGCCCAGGAGATGGGGAATCATCAGCGCGAGATGATCTTGCGCGAGCAGCTTAAAAAAATTCAAGCCGAGCTGGGGGAAAAAGATGAAAAGGCGGTGGAAATTGAAATGCTGCGAGCAAAGATTAGCGAGGCGAAAATGCCGCCGGAAGCAGAAAAAATAGCAAACAAAGAGGTTGACCGCCTGGCCATGATGTCGCCCGCTGCGGCGGAATATTCTGTTACCCGGACATATCTGGACTGGCTTACCGAGTTGCCATGGGTTAAAGCAACCGAAGATAACCTGGATATTACGCGTGCGGAACAGATACTGGATGAAGATCATTACGATTTAGAAAAAGTAAAAAAACGCATTATTGAATACATTGCTGTACGAAAACTAAAAAATGACATGAAGGGCCCGATATTGTGTTTTTACGGGCCGCCCGGCGTTGGGAAGACATCACTGGGAAAATCTATTGCCCGGTCGCTGGGCAGGGAATTTATACGGATTTCTCTCGGCGGTGTTCGCGACGAGGCGGAGATTCGTGGGCACCGCCGTACCTATGTCGGCGCGTTGCCTGGCCGTATTATCCAGAGCATTAAAAAGGCTGGGACCAACAATCCGGTGTTCATGCTGGATGAAATTGATAAGCTAGGCATGGATTTTCGCGGCGATCCATCCTCAGCCCTGCTTGAAGTGCTTGACCCCCAGCAGAATAATTCATTTTCAGACCATTATCTGGAAGTGAGCTTTGATTTATCAAGAGTTTTTTTTATTACCACGGCTAATGTGTTGGATACCATTCCGCCGGCGTTGCGCGACCGGCTGGAAGTTCTCGAACTGCCTGGCTACACTGAAGACGAAAAGGTGCACATTGCGCAAAAATACATAATCCCGCGGCAGCTTGCCGAGCATGGCATCACTGCGGAGCAGCTTGCTTTTGAGGAAGCAGCCATTCACCATATTATCAGAGAATACACCAGAGAAGCAGGGGTGCGAAATCTGGAACGCGAAATTGCATCGGTGTGCCGTGGGGTTGCCCGGGATATAGCTGCCGGAGATAAAACACACGCTATAATTACAAAAAACGATATACGAACCTATCTCGGTCAGCCGAAGTTTTTTTCAGAGATTGCGGAGAGAATTACGGTTCCTGGCATCGCTACAGGTCTTTCCTGGACACCAACGGGCGGTGATATCCTGTTCATTGAGGCGACTAAGATGAAAGGTTCTAAAGGGTTAATTCTAACAGGACAGCTCGGTGATGTTATGAAAGAATCGGCCCAGGCTGGATTGAGTTACATTCGTTCCAAAGCGCAAGAACTTGGTATTGCACCTGATTTTTATGAACATACGGATATCCACTTGCATGTTCCTGCGGGCGCCATTCCAAAAGATGGGCCTTCAGCCGGAATCACCATGGTGTGCGCTATGGTTTCAATGCTTACCGGCAGGCTGGTACGTTCCGATGTCGCCATGACCGGAGAAATAACCCTGCGCGGAAAAGTACTCCCCATTGGCGGAGTCAAGGAAAAAATTTTGGCCGCTAAACGCGCCGGCATTACCACGGTGCTTCTCCCGCGTCTGAATCAAAAAGATTTGGAAGAAACCCCGGAAACTGTAAAAGCGGGGATGAACTTTATTCTGGTGGACAGTATTGATGACGTGTTAAAAAATGCACTGACTGATGAGTCGCAAGAAATGAATGTAAAAAAATAAGTACCACAGATGAGGTTAGCAACACCTGTATAAGAATTAAAGAGTCCTGCGTCATTTGTAGCGCTGCAGGACTTTTTTGTGGGGTCAAGTAGCGTTTTATACTGCCACGCGCGGCTACCATTATTTTCCGGCCAGAGCAGCGGCGATGTTAATCCACTGTCCGAAATTATCATAGCCGTTATCTTCAATCCAATCAAATGATGGATAAATATGAGATAACAATAAACCCGAATCTGGGTCATGACAGTTATCAAAAGGATTTTTGCCCGCGTAGTCTTTATGCCCATTGCTGTCTTCTATGTTGTGAATATATATGCCGAGTAATCCGTTTTTCTGTTCATGGCTCAGTACTATTGCAAAGTTCACATATTCTTTGACGCTGGTCTGCGCGCCAATGAGCACGACGGTTACCGACGTCCCAAGCAATTGATTCCTGATCCACCGTCTCACGGCATTATCACCCTGTAAGGCAAGAGTTTCCCAGGCGCTGGGTTCTATTAATCCTGCTAATTCCCGTGCTTGATTTATGTCCCAGAAGTTTTTAATTTCTGAAACTCGCCAGAAATCTCGAGCGTAATCATAAGTAATAAATACCCGCATTGACATAATATGAACCGACAAATAAGTTCCTATTGACTTTAGTGTTTTGATTATGCACAAAAAATGCCAAGTTGACTGATATGTCATTTCATGCAGGTTATCCCCTGTGGGGGATTTCCTTTGCATATACCAGAAAAAAAGGCAGAGCCGCCGATACAGCTCTGCCTGCATTCCTGGTCTGTCCATTGTTTCGGTTGACGCGGCACCGGTTTATCGGTTTATGCCCCTGTGCCAGCTCCCCTGTGGCTACCCCGGCTGCTGGACCGGCTCAATCACAATCGTCACCCGCCGGTTCAACTGCCGCCCCGCAG
>FWPV01001224.1_pt1 | contig 73023 bp, 58 predicted proteins | sample 2228371 | NCBI WGS metagenome assembly FWPV01 (sample SAMEA103939776, study PRJEB20133) | metagenome
AGCACGCGCTGAAGACCTTTGGCGATAGCCCCCACGGTCGGCTCTACCACAATCCCGGCCCCTGTCCGGGCGATCTCCCCGGCGGGGTCTGCAGCGGAGGTCACAAGGACCGGTCTTCCTGAAGCCAGCGCTTCGATGACCGCCAGCGGCGACCCCTCCCAGCGCGACGTGTGTATGAACACGTCAGCACCCGCCAAGTACGACCACTTCCGAACACCATACTCTGGCGCCAGAACTAGAACTGATTCCTGCAGGCCCAGATTGGCAGCAAGTTCACGGAGTCGCAAGCGGCTGCCCGAGATGTCCGGACCTACAAGCACGAGGCTCGCCCGGTCTGGATTGCACTGCGCGAACGCCTGGAGCAAGAGATCAAGACCCTTCTGTCTCTCGTCAAGACGCCCCAGGAACAACAGCACCCTCCGGTTCAAGAGCTCAGGATGCTCGCGTCGAAGAAGCTCCGGATCGCCGGCTCGCGGTACATCATCAAGATCAACTCCGTTCGGAATGACAACAACGCGATTACCTATTCCGATCAAGCGAGCCCCGCAGTCGTCCGGAGGCCCCACTGCATGAATGAACGCGGCGCGCCCGAGATACCTGGACTCCACGAACCGCAGATAGGCCTTGACCCGCCAACCCGCCTCGTCCAGACGCCCGGGAGCCAGCGCGCCGTGCGGAGTGACGACGTACGGAATCCCCCTCTTCCACAACGTTCGTGCGGTGCCAATGAATGGCCCGATGTGAAGAGCGTGGAAGTGAACAACATCAGGTCTCCACGCCGACAGCGCACGAGTCAGCCGCCGCATCGAACACGGCAGTCTGAACTGCACGCGCGCAAACAGGCCGGGCGGGATTACGTGAATCTCTACACCCGGCACGCGCACGGGTTCCTTCTCCGTTACAGAGAAGACTGCGACCTCCGCACCGCTCCGTGCCTGATGCATGCTCAGGTAGTAGACGCTCTTGTCCACCCCGTTGGCGTTGTCAGGATTGCAGCGGCCCCATACAACGTGAGCGACGCGCAGACGATCGGTTCGAGTGCGCATACCTACATCACTTCCTGTGAGAGACGCCCGGCCATTGCTGAGCGCAGCAGCAAGGCGAGCGATATGGCCGTGACCGCGGATGATGCGACCAGGCTGACTAGAGCCCCCCATACTCTGTACTGATACATCAAGAACAGACCGCCAGTAATACTGAAGAGGAACGAGAGGCCGTAGGAGAAGAATACGCGCCTGGGATTGTTGAGAGCCCGCAATGCCCCTCCAAACACGCTCGTCATTGCTCCTACAATCGCAAGAAGTGACGCGAGTGCCAGCAGTCCGCTGCTGAGGCCGTACTTACCGGGGCCATACAGCCAGTCAGCCATGGTGGGACCGAGTCCGATGATCGCTCCCCCGTAGACACAGGCGATTCCCACCAGGAACACTAAACCCCGTCGAACTCCGCGTGCGAGTCCAGCGGCACCATCTTGCGACAGCCGTCGCCCATATACAGGCACGAGTAGCACGGCGACTGCCGAAATCGCATGCTGAATAGGGAGGATCAGATTCATCAGTGCCTGTAGGTCAGCCGTGGCACCCAGACCATGCCACACCGGAAGCACCGTGTAGTATATGTTGCCTGGAACCCACGTGAGAAGCGTTGTGGGGACGGACCAGCGAGCGTAGCGCCAGTGCTCCATCACAACTTCAGCGGTATCCACAGTCTTGTCCGCGCCATCAGGACGTAACCATCGATTGTACAGTACTACGGGCGGAAGGCTTTCCATGCCCATGGCGACGAAGCCTCCGGGGACGGACAGCTTTCCCATCCGAAGCATCAGCAGCAGTGCGATCAACATGGTCACCAGATACACTATTCCACCCCACACCGACCGCACCGGGTCAAGCTCAGCATAGAAGGCCCGACGCATGAACTGCTGGCTGAGGATCATAGGCGCAGAGAGCGCCAAACCTAGCGCCGCAGATGCTAGCAGACCAGACCCGCTGATTTGGGCCGCCAGGGCGACACTGAATCCCACAGCGGACACCACAAGCCCGGGGAGCCACTGCAGCCGGGACACAACGCGCATGTACGACCGCAATCTGTCCGCGTAGCGACTAGCCCCCAATACAAGGAGCGGCTCACCGGTAAGCGCCATGTGCATCGTCATGAGCAGCTGGAATGCCGTGTAGATTACCGAGAACGCCCCGTATTCCGTCGGGGTAAGCGAGCGAGCGAGCATCGCACTCAGCAGGAAGTTCGACCCAGCAATCAGGGATTGGTCCGCAATGGCAAACGCGCCGGTTACAGCACGGCGTCGAAAAGTAGCAGCTGAGCTCACCAACGCGTCCCCACGACCCCCGCCACGACCCCCCATCCGAGGGTCTGGTCGAGCAGGTACAGCACGATCGCGGCGATCGCGAGAACGACGAGGAACGCGAGCACCGCAGTGAGCACGCGGCCCACGCCAGTGAGGAACTGACGCACCGGACTCACCGGTGGGATGTACACCTGCTGCGCAGCCGTAGCTGCGGACTGGCTCGACCGCCGTCCTGTCGCAGGCGGCGTCTCCTCCTGCGATGCGCTGTAGTAGTCCGCGTAGTACTGGTAACCCTGGTAGCCCTTCCCGTAGTAGTACCCGTAGCCCCCGCCCCCGGGTGAGCTCTCCAAGCCCCAGACCACAGCGCCGACTACACGGGCTCCGACCTGCTCGAGGATCTCAGTCGCCTTCTTTGCCGCCTCGCGCGATGAGGACCCACCCTTCGTGACCATGAGGACACCATCAGCCCACCGGGCAACGGCTGCCCCGTCAGCCACAGCGAGCAGCGGTGGTGTGTCCACGATCACCCAGTCCGCCCAGCCCTCCAGCTCCTCGATGAGCGCACGCATCTTCTCGCTACCCAGCAGCTCGCTCGGGTTGGGCGGTAGCTTGCCTGCCGTCAGCACGAGCAGGTTGCCCACGCCGTCCACGCGCTGCAGAGCGCTCTTGAGCGTGTTGGCGCCGGTCAGCACGTCCGACAAGCCGATGAGGTTGTTCACCGCAAGGAACTGCTCAGTCGTGGGTTTGCGGAAGTCGCAACTCATGAGCACGACCTTCTTGCCCGCCTGCGCCAAACCGACCGCGAGGTTCGCTGCGACCGTCGACTTGCCCTCCGAAGGCGCTGCGCTCGTCACGAGCAGGGTCTTGATGTCGTGCTGGAAGTTGATGAAGTCGAGCGAGTTCCGAAGCACGCGGTATGCCTCAGCAGCGGCACTGCCCGGATGGGTGAGCAGCGTCACGCGGCGCTGCTCGTCCTTGCCGAATCGCTCAGCAGGGATGAGACCGAGCACCGGTGCGCCGTAGATCTGCTCGGCCTCATCGGTACTCTTGATCGTGTCGTCAAGGTACTCGTACAGGAACGCCATGCCTAGGCCGAACACCACGCCGACCACGAGCCCGAGCACGCCGTTGCGCAGGGGCCGCGGCTCGACCGGCTCATCCTCGACGACGGCGGGGCTGACCACCCGCCCCGAACCGACCTCGAGTTGCTCCTGGATGCGCAGCTCCTCGAGCTTGGACGCGAGGTTCGTGTAGCTCCCGGTCGCGATCGCGAGCTCGGCGGCTAGCTCATCGCTCTTGCCCTGCTCGGCGATCTTCCGCCCGAGCTCGAGCACCTCCTGCTTGGCCTGCTCGAGCCGAGCCTCCACCTCGTCGGCCGCCGCCTTGATGCTCTCGCGCTTGTATGCCTTGCTCCACGCGACGAACTCCTCCGCCATCGTGTTCGCGATATCCGCTGCCACCTCGGGGTCGCGCGCCTTCGCGGTGACCTCCACGACATTGGTCTGCCCGACTGCCTTGACCTCGATGCGCTCGAGCAGCTCCTCGGGCTCAATCTTGAGGCCCAGCTTGCGGATCGTGTTCTCGGTGAGCGGTCGCAGTTGCATGAGCTGCACTTGCGTCTGCAGCCCGCGCTCTGGCTGGCTCGAGAACTCCGAGATGACCGTACCCAGGAGCGCAGCACCCGTGTCCTTCTCAGAGATGAGGACCTTCGCCTGGCCCTGATAGGTGGGCGGCATGAGCAGACTCACGACGGCGGCCGTGACCGTCACGATCACGACCGCCTGTATGATGACCCACTTACGAGCTCGGATGACGTTCAGATAGTCGCGCAGTTCCAAGAGGCTCGCTCCGTCGCCGTTCGCTGTCTAGTTCTTGCTGAATGACGTGATGAACCAGTGCTTCGTGCCCCCGATCGTCTTGCTCACGCAGACGATGCTGCCCGGCGTCGGCGAAGCGCTGCCACCACCCACCGTGATCCTCACGGTGGCGGTGCCCGACCCCATCGACGTCCCGTTGACCGTCACCGTCTTGTACGCGCCGCTCACGATACCGCGCACGATGTCCTGATTGGATGCCTGCTGGTTCACGATCGTCTGCACGACGCCGAGGTCCGCCGCCTTACCCGTGGTGACCGACAGCGGATTGCCGTCACGCGCGATGCTCGAGAAGTACCATGCGCCACCGTAGTTCCGAAGGACCATCGTGCCGGACAGGCTCGATCCGTTCGTGTAGGTCACCGTCAGGCGCACGTTGGCGACCGAACCGCTCTGCGCGACGCTCCCGATGCTGATCTTCGCGACCTCGCCGCGGACGAGCTTGCCGATCTGCTCCTGGCTCGCGACCTGCTCCCAGTACATGCGCGCCGCCTGCTCCCCGGTCGGCGGGTTCGTGGATGGGACCACACCAGAGCCACCGCTCCCATCATCGGTCGGCTCGACGACCTCGGCCGGCTCGGCGCTCCCCGTGGGCTCGACACTCTCCGTCGGTTCGCTCGTCGACGGCGTCGACGGTGGTGTCGAGGGTTTCGAGGGTGCCTGCGGCTTCTCGGTCACTGTGCTCGTCCCGCCCATGAGATCAGCGATGAGGTCGCTGCCCCCCAGTACGGCGTACGCCACGCCGAGCAGCACCAGCACGGCCACGGCTGCGACGGCGATGATCACGACCCGCTTCTTGCTTGCTTCGATCGCATCAGCCACGATGACTCACTCCCCCACCCACTCGATGTCCTGCACTGGCTGCGAGCGGGCATCCCCGCCTCCGACCTGCGTGGAAGTACCATACCACGAGCCACTGACATCCAACAAACGACGCGCTCCCTCGCTCCCCTCACAGACGATTGAGCGCGCGTACGAACGCATCGAGAGCCTCGGGCGCGAGGTCGGTCTCCACGAGGCCATCATCCAGCACCCCTGCCGATCCTCCCGGATACCTCGCGAGCGCGCGCACGGTGGCCGTGCACACATGCTCGATCACCTCGAGCCGTTGGCCGTCACCGAGGTATGCCGTGCCGTTCAGTACCGCCCGCAGCGAGACCGCGTCCACGGACGCAGGTCCCGCGGCGAACGTGTAGAGCCGCTCGCCGTCGAAGACGTTCATGGGTTCCGGTAGCACGATCTCTAAGGCGCCCGTCTTCGCGATGAGGCGCTCGACACCATCAGGGTCGAGGGCTACGTACGCGCACGTGTCGGTGCCAGTCAACCGTGCGTGCGCGCGAGCGACACCAGCCCCACCGCCGAAGGGGTACGCATCTCGCAGCCGGTCGAACGTCGTTCCGGGGACCGTCACGGGCTCGTTCGGATCCACCACCTTGAGCGTGGCACCCGCACCCGTGCGCTCCACGAGCGCGATGACCTGCGCGACCACCGCACCCTCCTCGTCGGGGAGAGCGGCCATCAGGAGCACCCGGTCCGCATCCGCGCGTCCCTGACCTGGCAGCCGACCGCCGGATGCGAGATGGACCCCCAGCGCGACGCCCACGAGCACGACCACGATGAGTCCGCTGAGCACTCCGATGCGAATCGCTCGACCGAACCCTCCCGATCCGTGCGCCATCGCATGTCCCCTCGGATCCCCGAACGTGTCCCCTGGGTCACTCATCCCTCAGGAACCTCATTATCCCATCCGCCATGCCCTTGGCAAGCTTTTCCTGATACGCGTCGCTCGCCAGGAGGCGGTCCTCGACGGGATTCGTCAAGAGCCCGCACTCGATGAGGATGGCAGGCACCTGTGACCAGTTGAAGCCGGCCAGATCGGCTCGCCCGACGAGACCACGATCCGCAGCGCCCGTGGCGCGGAGCAGCTCCGCGTGGACACGCTGTGCTGCTTTGAGGCTCGTCTCCCTGATCGGCACGACCCACGCATTCCCGGCTGGGTATAGCGTCGAGATGCCGCGTACGTCGGCGTTTGCGTTCCCATCGGCATGGATGCGGATGAACAGGTCCGCTCCCGCCTCGTTCGCGATGCGGGCGCGCTCGGCGTTGGACACGTCGACCGCCCCGGTGGTGCGCGTGAGCACGACGCGGACGCCGCGCGCCTCGAGCGCGCGCTTCAAGCGCTGTGCCACCTCGAGTGCGAGGTCGGACTCCCGCTGCTTGGTGACGACCCCGACCGCACCAGCGGTGACCTTCGGTTTCGTCGTCTGCGAGCCAGGTCCGATCGGCTCAGGGTCGAGGTTGGCCTCATCCTGGTGTCCAGGGTCGATGCACACGCAGAAGCGGGTACCCCACGTTCCACCCTCGGGGTCACGCGCGAGCGTCGGTGCCACGCCCGTGTCCGCGTACGTCAGGGTGATGCGCGACCCGCGCGGTACGACCGACCCTGCGGGCGGATCCTGCGCCAGCACGGTGTCGGTGGGTGACTCACCCGCCGGCGTGGCCTGGAAAGCGACCTCGAAACCGGCGACCTCGAGGAGGTTCTGTGCGTCGGTAAGACGCTTCCCCGTCACGTCCGGAACCTCGACGCGCACACCCGGCGCGCCGGTCGCCTCGCTCGACCCCGTCGTCTCCGCCATCGCCGCGAGTCCGGGAGCCTCCGCTGCCGCGATCGCGTCGACGTCGAGGCCGGCGTGCGCCTCACTCGCCGGTCGCTTCGAGACGAGCGCCACGACGCCTGCGCACAGCGCGAGTACGACCAGCATCATCGCGACGACCACGGTCGGCCCGCTCCACCGCCGTGAACGCGCGCTCATCCTGCGCATGAGCCTGCGGCCGATCGCGAACACCTCCTCGTGCGTGCGGTCCGGGCGTCTCGTTCGCATCACAGCCTGATGGTGGGCCCGGCAGGATTCGAACCTGCAACCAAGGGATTATGAGTCCCCTGCTCCACCGTTGAGCTACGGGCCCTGACGCGACGACCATTCTACCATTGCCTCGCTCGCAGCCGTCGTGTAGAATCGCGCGTGCTGCCGACACTCCTCAGTAGCTCAATCGGCAGAGCATCCGGCTGTTAACCGGAGGGTTGTAGGTTCGAGTCCTACCTGAGGAGCCAACGCGTGTGAACCGCCTCCCAGGCGGTGTGAGAAGCCCCGCGATTCGCGCGGGGCTTCGTCGTCTCGCGGGATGGACACACGTCGCGACTACTCGAGGTTAGTCTCGGAGCTTCGCCGAACGCGAGGGGTGCCGCAGCTTCGAGAGCGTCTTGCTCTCGATCTGACGGATCCGCTCGCGCGTCACACCGAACTCGCGGCCGACCTCCTCGAGGGTGCGTGGGTGGCCATCGACGAGGCCGAACCTGAGCTCGATGACCTTGCGCTCACGGTCCGAGAGCGAATCGAGCACCTTGCCGAGCTGCTCCTGCAGCATCGAGAAGGACGCAGCATCCACCGGCACGACGGCGTCCGAGTCCTCGATGAAGTCTCCGAGCTGGCTGTCCTCCTCCTCGCCGATCGGCGTCTCGAGCGAGACGGGCTCCTGCGAGATCTTGAGGATCTCGCGCACGCGATCGGCCGTCATGTCCATCCGCTCGCCGATCTCCTCGGGGGTCGGTTCGCGCCCCAACTCCTGGAGCAGCTGTCGTTGGATGCGGATGAGCTTGTTGATGGTCTCGACCATGTGCACCGGGATGCGGATCGTGCGAGCCTGGTCAGCGATCGCACGCGTGATCGCCTGTCGTATCCACCACGTCGCGTACGTGGAGAACTTGAAGCCCTTCGTGTAGTCGAACTTCTCGACGGCGCGGATGAGTCCGAGGTTGCCCTCTTGGATGAGGTCGAGGAAGAGCATCCCGCGACCGACGTAGCGCTTCGCGATGCTCACGACGAGCCGCAGGTTCGCCTCGACGAGCTGCTGCTTGGCCGCAAGCCCCATCTGCTCGATGCGCTCGAGTCTCCGCTGCTCCTGCGGTGAGAGCTCGACCCCCTTCTCCTCGGCCTCCTCGAGCTGAGCCGTCGCGTGCAAGCCCGCCTCGATCCTCTGAGCGAGCTCGACCTCCTGCCTGGCCGTGAGGAGCGGTACCTTGCCGATCTCCTTCAGGTACATGCGCACGGGGTCGCTCGTGAGCGTGGACGTGTGCGCGTTCTCGGCGCGCCGCTTCGCGCGCCGCTTCGAGCCCTTCTCGGACTTGATGGGCGCGATGACCTCCTCGGCGAGGTCGACCGGGATGTCCTCTGCGGGCGCCTCCTCCGCGTCGACCGGCTCGTCGAGTACGAGCGAATCCACATCGTCCGCACTTGCGATGCGCGACGGCACGACCTCGTCCACGATCTGGATACCCGCTGCGCGCAGTGCGACGTAGACGTTCTCCAGCTGCTCGTCCGTGAGGTCGACATCGCTCAAGGCGCCCTGGATCTCGTCCTCCGTGACGCTGCCCTTGCTCTTACCGATCTTCATGAGCGTGTCGACGGCTGGGAGTTGCAGCTCCGGCGGGAGCTTCTTGGCCGCCGCCTTCTCGGTCGTCACGCTACCGGTGTCCTTTCTCGAGCTCACTCTCGCAAACCGCCTTCGTCCGTCGATGTCGCAGTCCCGAACGTGCGCGTCTTGAGCGCGCGCACCAATCCAGCGATCTCGCTGAAGAGCGCATCATATCGTTCCCGCTCAGCGATGGGGTCGAGCGCCTTCAGTTCGACTTTCTTACGTAAGATTAGACGTTCGAGCGCTGATTCCTTGAGCCGCTCTTCGATCTCTCGAAACGCGTACTCTACCTGCTCTTCCCCCAACACGTCCACGTTCAGTCCGGAGAGCGCCTCGACGAGGTCGCGATCGCGTGCCGCGACGAAGCCGCTCAACGCCTCGCCCGTCCGCCTTCCAGCCTCGCGGATGAGCGCACCGAGCCGACGCAACCGCTCATCCAGGACGAACTCCTCATCAAGCAAATCCCGTGCCCGGTCACGCACCGCGGGCGCGACAGCGAGCAATCCCACGAATTGCTGCTCGAGCCGTCGCTGGCGGTCCATACCGGACGGCGTTGCGGGCGCCGCGTCGCGGTCTCCCCCGACGGGGACGCTGCCCATGCTCGGCTCCTCCTCCGATGCGCGGGCAAGCGGACGTACGCGCTCGAGCGCCGCCCGCACGATGCCCACATCCGTCAGCAGACGGTCAGCGATGTACGAGCAGTACTCGGCTGCCAGGATCGACGTCTTGATGGGCGCGAGCACCTGGACGGCTTCCTCGAGCGCCCGCGCCTTGCCCTCAGGCGTCGTGAGGTCGTGCGCGCCCAGGCGCTGGTCGAGAGCGAAGCGCAGGATCGGCTCCGCTCCCCCCACGAGGGCACGCAGTGCATCTGCGCCGTGCGCCGCCACGTAGTCAGCCGGGTCCATACCTTCTGGGATCACCGCGACCGCGACATCGGTTCGAGATGCACCCGCCTCGGGCGTGATCGTGGCGTCCACGAACTCGGCTGCACGGAGCGCCGCCCGGATGCCGGCCTCATCGCCATCGAACAGGTACACGATGCGCTTGGCGAAGCGGCCGAGCAGCTTGAGGTGTCGCACGCCGAGCGCCGTCCCGAGCGTGGCGACGACGTTGGTGAGTCCCGCCTCGTGGAGCGCGATCACGTCGGTGTAGCCTTCGACGATGACCGCTACGCCGCTCGTCGCCATCGCGGCGCGCGCGCGATCGATGCCGTACAGGTTCGACGACTTGTGGAAGATGAGCGTCTCGTTCGAGTTGAGGTACTTCGGGATGCGTGGCCCTGGCGTGCCCACGGTCCGGCCGCCGAAGGCGACGACACGCCCCGTCAGGTTCGCGATCGGGAACATGATGCGGTCGAAGAACCGGTCACGAAGCATCCCATCGCGCACGACAGCGAGGTTGGCATCAACGAGCTCGCCCTCCTCGAAGCCCTGCCGCACGAGCGCCCGAACGAGCGTGTCCCGGGTTCGCGGCGCATACCCGAGCCGCCACCGCTTGGCGACCTCACTCGAGAAGCCACGACCAGCGAGGTAGCGCCGCGCGGCATCCGCGTCGCTGGACCGGCTCGACAGGAGCACCCTGTGGTAGAAGTCCGCAGCGGCCTCGCACGCAGCCATCAAGCGCTCCTTGCGCCCAGGCGGCGCGCTCGGCCCACCCTCCTCGACGATCTCGATGCGAGCGCGCTCGGCGAGCATCCGCACCGCATCGGGGAAGTCCACATCCTCGGAGCGCATGACGAAGCCGAACACGTCCCCGCCAGCGCCACATCCGAAGCAGTGCCACAGCTGCGTGGCTGGGTCCACCTTGAACGACGGGGTCTTCTCCGCATGGAACGGACAGCAGCCCCAGAAGTCGCGCCCGCGCTTCTTGAGCACGACCCGCTCGGAGACGAGCGCCACGAGATCGATCGCTTCGCGGACGCGCTGGATGTCCTCGTCCGAGATCCGTCCCATGGCACCTCCCCTCGTCACGCAAACGGGATGCTCCCGGACCCCCTGCCGGGCCCGGGAGCACCATCGTACTCCTCTCAGCGTGCGCGCGAGCGCACGGTGATACTACCCGCCGTGGATCTTGAGGAACAGCGGCACGAACACGAGCGAGACGACCGTCATGAGCTTGATGAGGATGTTCATGGACGGTCCGGACGTGTCCTTGAAGGGGTCGCCCACCGTATCGCCGACGACGGCAGCCTTGTGCGCGTCAGAGCCCTTGCCGCCGTGCGCGCCACCCTCGATGTACTTCTTGGCGTTGTCCCACGCGCCGCCGGCGTTGGCCATGAACACCGCGAGCAGGAAGCCCGTGACGAGCGCGCCGGCGAGCAGACCCGCGAGCATCGACAGGTCGATCATGCCGACGGCGAGCGGGACGGCCACCGCGAGCGCACCCGGCACGACCATCTCCTTGAGCGCACCTTTCGTCGATATGTCCACGCACGCAGCGTAGTCCGGACGACCGCTGCCCTCCATGAGGCCGGGGATCTCCTTGAACTGGCGACGCACCTCTCCGATCATCGCGTACGCTGCGCGGCCCACCGCACCCATCGTGAGCGCACCGAAGAGGAACGGCAGCATGCCGCCGATGAACAGGCCAGCGATGACGTACGGGTTCTCGAGCGACATCTCGATCGAGTAGCCACCCACCGAGAGCGACTGACGGAACGCGACGAACAACGCGAGCGCGGTCAGGCCGGCCGAACCGATCGCGAAGCCCTTCGCGATCGCGGCAGTGGTGTTGCCGACCGCATCGAGCGAGTCCGTGATCTTGCGGATGTCCTTGCCCATCTCGGCCATCTCCGCGATACCGCCAGCGTTGTCAGCGACCGGACCGTAGGCATCCACGCCCACGGTGATCGCGGTGATCGACAGCATGCCGAGCGCGGCAAGGGCGATGCCGTAGATGCCGGAGAGCTCGTTGCCGGGCACCGCGTGGTCACCCATGATGTACGCACCGATGATGCCGAGCGCGACGACGAGGATCGGCAGCGCGGTCGACAGCATGCCCGTCCCGATGCCCTGGATGATGTTCGTGGCAGCACCCGTCTCGCTCGACTCCGCGATCTTGCGAACCGGCTTGTAATGATCCGAGCAGTAGTACTCGGTGATCTTACCGATGGCCAGACCCGCGATGAGGCCGACGACGACCGATCCGAAGTACCACAGGCGCGCCGGGTCGGCCCCCACACGCGTGCTCCAGTGGTAGAAGAGCCAGAACATCACGCCGACCTCGAGCACGGCAGCGAGGTACGTGCCGCGGTTCAGCGCGCTGTGCAGGTTGCCGCCCTCCTTCGCGCGCACCGCGAACAGGCCGATGATCGACATGACGATGCCGAAGGCCGCGATCAGCAGCGGAGCGCTGATGCCGTACTGGAGGTCGATGGTGCGCTCGGCGCCTGGCGTGTACCACAGGCTGATGGCGAGCACCATCGGAGCGAGGATCGAGCCCACGTAGCTCTCGAAGAGGTCCGCGCCCATCCCGGCGACGTCACCGACGTTGTCTCCCACGTTGTCCGCGATGACGGCGGGGTTGCGCGGGTCATCCTCGGGGATGCCGGCCTCGACCTTCCCGACGAGATCAGCGCCCACGTCAGCGGCCTTCGTGTAGATGCCGCCACCGACACGGGCGAACAGCGCGATCGAGCTCGCGCCCATCGCGAAACCGTTGACGATCTCGGCGTTCGCAGCAGGGTTGTCGCCCGTCACGAGCAGGAAGATCGCCCACAGGCTCAAGCCTCCCAGGCCGAACGATGCGACCGTGAGGCCCATCGTGAGACCCGAGCGGAATGCGACACTGAGCGCCTTCGCGATGCCGCTCGTGGCTGCCTGCGCGGTCCTGGCGTTCGCGCGCGTAGCGACATACATCCCGAAGAAGCCAGCGCCAGCGGACAGCAAGCCACCGGTGAGGAACGCCACGGCGGTCATCCAGCTCACCGTGAGACCGAGCACGACGAACACGACCGCGGCGAAGATGATGAGCACACGGTACTCGCGCAGGAGGAAGGCCATCGCGCCCTCTTGCGTCGCCTTCGAGATCTCCTGCATCCGCTCACTGCCCGGGTCCTGCTTGAGCACCCAGCTTGCCAGGTACGCAGCGACCGCGACGCCGATGACGGCGGCGACGGGCGCGAACCAGGCTATCCAGTCTGCCATAGAAGCGCCTCTCCCTTCTCCTTCTTCGACACAGGAACCCATCCAGACACCACGCCGCCCGCGAGCAGCGTCGCGGGCAGCATGCACACCCCGTCTGCGATGCTGTGGCGATTCTATGCGAACCCTCGCGCACCGGCAACACGACCACACGCTGGGCCGCATAGGTGTGTCCTAACGCCAGAGACTCACACGATGCGCGGACGCGCCGGTCGGTTCACACGCGCCAGCGTGTTGGCACGAAGAGCTGCTCGTACGTGCGGATCGCGAACCGGTCCGTCATGCCGGCGACGTAGTCGACGACACACTGCACCAGGTCATCAGGCGAGGAGGACGCATACTCGCTCGGCAGCTCATCGGGATTGCGCAGGTAGTGCCGGAACAGCGCCTGCACGACCCCGTACGCCTTCGGCTCCTCGGCCTTCGCCCGATCCGAGAGGTACACGTTGTCGAAGAGCCACTGCCGGAGGGTCATCATCGCGTCCCAGACCCGCGCGGACATCCCGATGCGGTCGGCGCTCGCCGAGTGCTCCACCATGTCGTGGATCATCGTGCTGATGCGCTCGCTGTGCGTGTGTCCGAGGACATCGGTCGCTTCCGCTGGGAGGTCGTCCTCCGTGATGACGCCACCACGGATGGCGTCATCGATGTCGTGATTCACGTACGCGATGCGGTCGGCGATCGCGACGATCTGCCCCTCGAGGGTCGCCGCCGGCACGCTGCCGGTGTGGTGCAGGATGCCGTCGCGGACCTCCCACGTGAGGTTCAGCCCCTTGCCGTCGTACTCCAGATGCTCCACGACGCGGAGCGACTGCACGTTGTGCCGGAACCGCTCTGGGATGCTCTCACGAGGTAGCCGCACCTCGCGCCCGCCATCACTGAGCACGATGCCGTCGTCGGCACGCAGCTGCTCGAAGCAGTCGGTGAGGGCGTCCTCTCCCGTGTGCCCGAACGGCGTGTGCCCGAGGTCGTGGGCGAGTGCGATCGCTTCCGTGAGGTCCTCGTTGAGCCGCAGCGCCCGTGCGATCGAGCGTGCGATCTGCGCGACCTCGAGGGTGTGCGTCAAACGGGTCCGGTAGTGGTCGCCCTCGGGCGCGAGGAATACCTGCGTCTTGTGGGAGAGGCGTCGGAACGCCTTGCAGTGGATGATGCGGTCCCGATCACGCTGGAAGGCCGTCCGGAACGGGTCAGGCGCGATCGGAAGCTCGCGGCCCCTCGTCGCATCAGCGAAGGCCGCTCGCGGGCTCAGGCGCTCGCGCTCCTGCCGCTCGGCTGCGTCCCTGTCGAGCATCAACGGCTCCACCACACCTCACCGCCCCACGAACCACGCGACGGCAACGACGAGAAGCGCCGTGACCGTTCCCGGCACCCACGAGCGGCGCGATCCCCATGCACGTCCAGCGAGGACACCGGCGCACGCGCCAGCGATACCCCCGGCAGCCATCGCCCCCAGCCGCCCAGCCCTCGCTGCGAGCGCCACACCGGGAGCGCTCGCACCTGCGAGCGGCAGGACCTCGAGGGCAGACACGACGACGAGGACGATGAGGCTGCTCACCGCGATGTCGAGGGGCGCTGGGCGGGCGACCTTCGATCGCCCTTCGATGAGGGGCGATCGAGCGCGCTGGTAGAGCCTCGTCGTCTTGGCCATCGAGCCTTCCGTCCATCGACCGTCCCACGTCCGGACGGCCCGCGAACGTGCGAGCGCCTCCGGGAAGAAGTATCGCCGGAGGCGCTCGTGCTGGCTAGGGGGTATGGCGGGGGTCAGCGCCCATCGTGCCTACCGGTTATCGCTCACTGCCGTCTTGCCCGCGAGAGCCGCCTGAGCGGCGGCGAGACGCGCGAGCGGGATACGGTACGGCGAACAGCTCACGTAATCGACGCCGATGCGCGCGAATGTGTGCACCGACTCGGGGTCACCGCCGTGCTCGCCGCATACGCCGAGCTTGAGGCTCGGGTTCGTCGATCGTCCACGCTCGCAGCCCATCCGCACGAGCTCGGCCACGCCTGCGTCGATCGTCTCGAACGGGTTCCGGGTGAGGATCTTGCGCTCGAGGTAGCGCGGCAGGAACTTCGCCTCGATGTCGTCGCGAGAGAAGCCGAACGTCGTCTGCGTGAGGTCGTTCGTCCCGAAGCTGAAGAAGTCCGCCACCTTCGCGATCTCGTCCGCGGTCACGGCCGCGCGCGGCAGCTCGATCATCGTTCCGATGGGGATATCGAGCTCGATCCCGTGCTCAGCACACACCTCGCGGACGACCTTCTCGCTCTCTGCCCGCAGCGTCTCCAGCTCCGTCACCACACTCACGAGCGGGATCATGATCTCCGGACGTGGGTTCTTGCCCTCACGCTTGAGGCGACACGCCGCGGTCGCGATGGCACGGACCTGCATCGCGTATATCTCGGGGAACATGATCCCGAGGCGACAGCCGCGCAGACCCAGCATCGGGTTCGCCTCGGCCATCGCGTCTATCTGTGCGAGGAGACGGCGCTTCTCGGCGAGCTCCTGAGGGCTTGCGCCAGCGACCTCGGCACGCACGATCGCGACCTCGATCTCGCGCGGCGAGTCGAGGAACTCATGCAGCGGCGGATCGAGCAGGCGTACCGTCACGGGCAGACCGTCCATCGCCGCGAAGATCTCGAGGTAGTCCCCCGTCTGCGCGGCGTACAGCTGCTCCAGTGCGGCCGCGCGCTCAGGAGAGCCATCGGCAGCCAGGATCATCGACTGGACGATCGCCTTGCGCTCGCCGAGAAACATGTGCTCCGTGCGACACAGGCCGATCCCCTCGGCGCCGAACCTCCGGCCCAGCGCCGCATCGGCGGGCGTGTCGGCGTTCGCGCGGACGCCGAGCGTGCGGAACTCATCGGCCCACGACAGCACGGTATCGAAGTCACCCGATACCTCGGGCTCGACGAGCGGCACGCGTCCGAGCACGACGACGCCGGTCGTGCCATCGATCGAGATGATGTCCCCCTCGTGCAGCACGACGTCCGTGCCCTCGACGCGTGCGACCTTGTGCTCCGCGTCGATCTTGAGCTTCTCGACGCCGCATACCGCAGGCTTGCCCATGCCGCGGGCGACCACGGCAGCGTGCGATGTCTTGCCACCGTGCGACGTCAGGATGCCGCGCGCGGCGTCCATGCCGGGCAGGTCATCCGGGTTGGTCTCCCAGCGCACGAGGATGACGTCCCGGCCCTGCGCCTTGGCAGCCACGGCATCAGCCGAGGAGAACACGACCTCTCCCACCGCAGCACCGGGGCTGGCGTTCAAGCCCTTGGCGAGCGGCGTGATCTCGGCCTTCGGGTCGAACTGCGGGTGCAGCAGCTGGTCGAGCTGCGCCGGGCTGATGCGCGCGACCGCCTCCTCGCGCGTGATGAGCCCCTCGTGCACCATGTCCACCGCGATCTTGAGCGCTGCGCGCGCCGTACGCTTGCCGACCCGCGTCTGCAGCATCCACAGCTTGCCCTGCTCGATGGTGAACTCGATGTCACACATGTCGCGGTACTCGTGCTCGAGCTTCTCGAAGACACGCTCGAGCTCCTCACCGGCCTGCTCGAGACCGGGGATCGTCTTGAGCTCCGAGATCGGCCGCGTCAAGCGGATGCCGGCGACGACGTCCTCGCCCTGCGCGTTCGTGAGGAAGTCGCCGTAGTACTCCTTCGTGCCATCAGCCGGGTTGCGCGTGAACCCGACGCCCGTGGCAGAGGTCTCGCCCTTGTTCCCGAAGACCATCGCCTGGACGTTCACAGCCGTGCCGAGGTCGTCCGGGATCCTCTCCATCTTGCGGTAGTACACGGCGCGCTCGTTCATCCAGCTCTTGAAGACCGCCTCGATGGCGAGCCGGAGCTGCACGCCGACGTCCTGCGGGAACGCGACGCGGCCGTCAGGACCGACGAGCTCAGCGAACGCCTCGGGCGAGACGTGCTCCGCGACGATGCGCTTGAACTGGCTCGTGAGCTCGCGCAGGTCGACAGCCGTCAGATCGGTGTCGTTCGCGACGCCGCGCTCCATCTTCATGGCGTTGATCGCGTTCTCGAACAGGTCGCCATCCACGTCCAGGACGACCTTGCTGAACATCTGGATGAAGCGGCGGTAGCTGTCCCAGGCGAACCGCTCGTTGCCGGTCTGTGCGATGAGACCCTGGAGCGACTCGTCGTTCAACCCGAGGTTGAGGATCGTGTCCATCATGCCTGGCATCGAGAACGGTGCGCCGGAGCGCACACTCACGAGCAGCGGGTCGTTCGGGTCGCCGAGCCGCTTGCCCATCTTGCCCTCGAGCTCGGCGAGGTGCTGCGCTATCTCCTCCTCGAGTCCGGGAGGGAACGCGGGCGGGTTCGCGTTGTAGAACTCCATGCAGGTCTGGCAGGTGATGGTGAAACCAGGCGGGACGGGCAGTCCCATGTTCGCCATCTCGGCGAGATTGGCGCCCTTGCCACCGAGGATGTACTTCATGTCCTTGTTGCCCTCGGTGTGGCCGGCGCCGAATGCGTAGACGCGCTTGATCTCAGACAACTCCCACTCCCTTGCATGCTCGGGACCCGGTGGCGACATGATAGCGTAAGCGTGGCCGGGTGGGCACCCGATAGGCGCGCACAAACGCCCCTTCGATGCAGTCGGCGAGCGCAGCCTCAGTCGGCGGTCGCGAGTCCGCCTTCGAGGTGCCGGATGATCTCCTGGGCGGCCTCCTCGATGGCCTTACCATCGGTCCTCACGACGAGGCATCCGATCCTGCGCATCACGGCACGCGCCTCCTCGAGCTCCCGCTCGATGCGCTCGCGGTCAGCGTAACCTGGCACGTACGCCCCGAGCTCACGCATCCTAAGCGTCCGGATCTCAGCGAGGGTCTCCGGCGATGTCACGAGACCGAACACCCGGCGTGGATCCACCTGGAAGAGCTCCTTGGGAGGTGAGACGCCGGGCGCGAGCGGCACGTTAGCGACGCGGTATCCCTTGAACGCAAGGTACATCGACAGCGGCGTCTTGCTCGTGCGCGACACGCCGATGAGGACGACATCGGCCTCGATGAGGCCCTCGGGATTGCGTCCGTCATCGTGGCGCACGGCGAACTCCATCGCCTCGATGCGGTGGAAGTACTCCTCATCGGTCCGCCGGACCGCGCCTGGCTCGCCGCTCGCCTTCAGGTCCGTCACGCGTTCGAGCAGCGACACCGCCGGACCCAGCAGGTCGACACCGTTGACGCCCTCGGCAACCAGGCGCTCCATCTCGTCGCGTAACGCTCGATCGACGAGCGTGTACAGGAAGATGCACCACCGCCCGCAGTGCGAACGCACGAGCTCACGCAGCTGCTCGGGCGTCTCCGCCCTCGGCAGCCGCTCGATGCGGAACGCCCCGTCCTCGAACTGCGCGATGACGGCGCGAGCCACCATCTCAGCCGTCTCGCCGAGCGAGTCCGAGACGATGTGGACGGTGTACGGCATCCCTCGTCAGGCCACCATCGCGCCGATGTCGGCGAACGCGGAGAACACCGCCACGAACCGATTCAGGAGTCGCAGCCGGTTCGTCCGCACACGCTCGTCCTCATCCATGACGAGGACCGCCTCGAAGAACGCGTCGATCGGCCCGCGCAACGCAGCGAGGTGCGCCACGACCTCGTCATAGCGTGCGGCGCGAAGCGCTTCGGCCACGCGGACCTCAGCCTCGTCGAGCGCTGAGGCGAGCGCGAGCTCCTCCTTGCCCATGATGGTACGGTCGATCGACACACCGAGGGACGCATCCCCGAGGTTCGCCGCCCGCCGGTATGCGATCGCGAGATCCTCGAAGACCTCGGGCGCCTGCGTACGCGCCACCTCCAGCGCCGAAGCGCGTGCGAGCGCGTCGGCAAGGTCGTCGCTTTGGATCGCGAGCACAGCATCGATCGTGTCGTACGCGAGTCCGCGCTCCTTGAGTACACCTTCGAAGCGTCCGAGGATGAACGACTTGACCTCTGCTGCCGCAGCGGTGAGCCGGTCGGCCTCGATGACGCCTTCGTAACCAGCCAGGGCCACCTCGATCGCGGTCTGAAGTGGGAAGCGCAACCCACCGTCGAGCGTCATCGCGATGATGCCGATGGCGAACCGTCTCAGCGCGAAGGGGTCCGAGGAGCCTGTCGGCGCCTGACCGATCGCGTGGATGCCGCAGATGGTGTCGAGCTTGTCAGCGGCGGACACGAGCATGCCCGCGCGGCTCGACGGGAGCGCGTCGCCTGCGAACCGCGGACGGTAATGCTCGAAGATCGCACGCGCCACCGCCTGGGACTCGCCTGATGCGAGCGCGTAGTGGTACCCCATCACGCCCTGCAGCGACGTGAACTCCACAACCACGTGCGTCACGAGGTCCGCCTTGCACAGGTGTGCGGCACGCAGTGCGACCGCCCGCTCCTCCTCTGAGATCCCAACCAGATCCGCGAGTCGTGCGGCGAGTCGCTCGATGCGCGCGACCTTCTGTGCCAGCGTCCCGAGCTCCTTGTGGAACACCATGCCATCGAGGCGCTCGACGTACGCCTCCAGGGGGAGCTTGCGGTCCTCCTCGAAGAAGAATGCAGCGTCGGCGAGCCGGGCACGGATGACCCGCTCGTGCCCCGCGACGATCGACGTCGTGCGCGCCGGGTCGCCGTTGTGCACGACAATGAACCGCGCAGCGAGCGAACCGTCGTCCGCCTCCACCGGGAAGTAGCGCTGGTGCGACTCCATGGCCTCCTCGAGGACCTCGCGCGGGACCGTGAGGAACGCCTCGTCGAACCGGCCACACGCGACAGTGGGCCATTCGACGAGGTTCACGACCTCAGCGAACGTCTTCTCGGGCACGACCGCGCGTCCTCCGGCCGAGCGTGCGGCATCCTCGATACCCTCTCGGATGACACGCGCCCGCTCCTCCTCGTCCACGATGACGCGCACGGAGCGGAGCGCCTCCGCGTAGGCGTCCGCGCTTGGCACCTCGACGTCGCCACCGATGAAGCGATGTCCCTGACTCGTCCGTCCGGCCGTCACCCCAGCGAAGGTCACGGGCAGCACCTCATCGCCGAGCAGCGCCACGAGCCACCGCACGGGACGGATGAAGCGGGCCTCGCCAGCCCCCCACCGCATCGCCTTCGGCCACTGCAGGCCCTCTGCGAGTTCGGCGAGGATGCCTGGCAGCACGTCCGTCGCAGACACGCCCTCCCTGCGAACGATGGCCCACACGTACTCGCCACCGTCCCCGGTCTCCCGTACGAGCTCGCTCACATCGACGCCGTAGCGCCGTGCGAAGCCTTCGGCAGCCTGGGTCGGGCGACCCTCGACGTCGTAGGCCGCCTTGGCCGCAGGCCCCTTGTACCGCAGTGTCACGTCGTCCTGGCGATCGGCGACGTCCCGCACGATGAGGGCGATGCGGCGCGGCGTCGTGTGCACCACGACCTCGCCGTGCCCGAGGTGCGCCTCATCGAGCGCCCTCGCCGCATCCGCCGCGAGCTGCACTCGTGCGGCATCGAGCGGCGATGATGGGATCTCCTCACAGCCGATCTCGAACAGGAGCGTGCGCGACATCACGCATCACCCCCTTCGGCCGCCGCATGCATCGCGACGTACGCCTCACAGCACGCCTTCGCGAGTGCGCGCACGCGCAGGATGTACCCGGTGCGCTCCGTCACGGCGATCGCGCCACGCGCGTCGAGCAGGTTGAACGTGTGACTGCACTTCAGGACGTAGTCGTAGGCGGGCAGCACGAGCCCCGCCTCCAGCGTGCGACGGCACTCACGTTCGTACATCTCGAAGCGTGTGAGGAGTGCATCGACGTCCGCGGCCTCGAAGTTGTACGCCGAGTACTGCCGCTCGCTGTCCAGGAAGACGTCTCCGTACGTGAAGGCGAGTCCATCCGGTCCCACGGTCCAGACGAGGTCGAAGACGCTGTCGACGCCCTGGATGTACATCGCGAGTCGCTCGAGGCCGTACGTGATCTCGGCGGGGACGGGACGACACTCGATGCCACCCACCTGCTGGAAGTACGTGAACTGCGTGACCTCCATGCCGTTCAGCCAGACCTCCCACCCGAGCCCCCAGGCGCCCAGTGTAGGCGACTCCCAGTCGTCCTCGACGAGGCGGACGTCGTGCTCAGTCGGCTCGATGCCGATCGCGCGAAGGCTGTCGAAGTACTGGTCGAGAACGTCGTCCGGGCTCGGCTTGAGGATGACCTGGTACTGGTAGTAGTGCTGTAGGCGATTCGGGTTCTCGCCGTACCGGCCGTCGGTCGGACGGCGTGATGGCTGGACGTACGCGGTGCGCCACGGCTGAGGACCGAGGGACCTGAGCGTCGTCGCCGGGTGGAACGTACCCGCTCCCACCTCCACGTCGTAGGGCTGCATGACCACGCACCCGCGCTTGGCCCAGTAGTCAGACAGGCGCAGGATCATCTCTTGGAACGTGAGTGCTTCCACGGCTCTTCCTTCGACCCCTTCCACGGTGGCCCGGGCGCGCACGGAGCGAGCGGGCACGTGTCGGCCATGCGTGGGGGTAGTGTACATCACAGACGGTGCGGCCGCTCCTTGAGGTACCCCTCGAGCGCGCGCAGACGCGCAGGCACGTGCACGGCTGCGAACGCCGCCCCGACCGTGAGCGTCTCCCAGACCGCATCAGTCTCCAGTGAGAGCTTGTCGATCTCGGCGAACCGCACACGCAGCAGCGCGCCCATCGCTGCAGCGAGTCCAGGTGTCACCCCCATGGCGCTCTCATCCCCACGGGCGCACGCCTCGCACACGAGTCCACCCGATCGAAGCGAGAACACGCTCACCGGGACATCCCCGCACGTGACGCACGTGGAGAGCTGCGGCCGGTACCCGTGCATCGCCATGGCCTTCCATACGAAGGCTGCGACGAGCAGGTCGTACAGGCGGGCTGGGATCCGCTCGAGCGTATCGAGCGCGGCGACACCGAGCTCGTACAATCGCTCCTCCGTCTGACACTCGACCGATAGCTTCTCGAGCACGTCCACGACGACCGCCGCTGCGCCCACCGCATCGAGGTCGAGCCGCAGGCGCTCGTGGCTCGCCACCATCTCGACCTCTGTGACGACGTCGAGGGAGCGTCCGCGAGCGAAAAGCACGTCGACCACGGAGAACGGTTCGAGCCGCGCACCGATGCGCGAGGTCGTCTTGCGGACACCCTTGGCCACGGCCCTGATCTGACAGCCATCACGCCCCAGCATCGTGACGATGAGGTCGGCCTCACCCAGCCGGGTCTTGCGGAGGCACAGCGCGCGCGTCCGGTACGTCGCCACGACCCATCACGCGCTCGCCGCGTCCAGCGCTGAGAGGATCTCGAGTCCCGAGGACGTCCCGATGCGATGTGCCCCCGCCTGGAGCATGGCAACAGCGGTGTCCAGGTCGCGGATGCCACCCGCCGCCTTGACGAGCCCGCGGCCGCTGACCGCTGCGGCCATGACGCGGACGTCCTCGACCGAGGCTCCTCGCGGGCCGAACCCCGTCGATGTCTTCACGTAGTGCGCGCCGGCATCGACGACGATGCGACTCGCCTCGGCGATCTGCTCATCGCTGAGGTATCCCGTCTCGAGGATGACCTTCACCACGGCCTTGCCATGGCTCTCGTCATGTGCGGTCGTGACCACCGCAGCGATGTCGTCCCGTACGAGCGCGACCTCTCCCTCTTTGAAGGCGGCGACGTTCATGACCATATCGATCTCCTCACACCCCAGCTCGATGAGCTGGCGCGTCTCAGCGACCTTCGTCTCGGTGAGCGCGTACCCGAGTGGGAAGGCAACCACCGAGCAGACCCTCGTCGGAGAACCCGCCAGTATCTGAGCCGCGAGCGGTACGAGGAACGGCGAGACGCATAGGCTCGCGAACCCCGCGTGCGCGCTTCGCTCGATCCATGAGGCCGCTTCGCGCATCCCGACCGTCGGCTTGAGCAGCGTCTGGTCGATGGCGCGTGCGAGTGTGTCGCGGTCGATCGTGTGCATGTCTCACAGCCCCTCTCCGTACCCGAAGCGCCGGATCTGCGCCGCATCGCGTCGCCAGTCCTTCCTCACCTTCACCCGGAGGTCGAGGTAGACGTGCGAGCCGAGCAGCCGCTCCAGGTCGATGCGTGCTCCGCTCCCGATGCGGCGGATCATCTCGCCGCCCTTGCCGATGATGATGCCCTTCTGCGACTCGCGTTCACAGTAGATGACCGCATGCACGCGCACGAGCTCCTCGGAGACGCGCTCGATGTCCTCGATGGCCACGCCGATGGCGTGCGGCACCTCCTCGCGCGTGAGGTGCAAGACGCGCTCACGGATGAACTCAGCGAGCATGACCTCGAGTGGCTGGTCCGTGCGCATGTCGCGCGGAAAGTACCGCGGACCCACGGGCAGCAGCCGCGCGACCGCCGCCATGACGCCCTCCACGTTGAACCCGGTCCGGGCCGAGCACACGACCTCGTCGTCGAAGTCCGCGAGCGTTCGCGCATGCTCCAGCTGACGCTCCAGCTCACGCGGCTTGACGAGGTCGGCCTTGTTCACGATGAGCACCGCGTGCGCGCCCGACTCGCGGACGCGGTGTGCGACGAAGCGGTCACCGGGACCCACGGGAGCGGACGCGTCGATGACGAGGCATGCGACATCGACGTCCTTGAGCGCGAGCAGGCTCGACCGGTTCAGCTCCTCGCCGAGTGCGTCGTGTGGGCGATGCAGCCCTGGCGTGTCCACGAACACGATCTGCGCATCATCCCGGTCCACGATGCCGCGCAGCCGGTGCCGCGTCGTCTGGGGCGTGGTCGAGATGATCGCGACCTTCTCGCCAACGAGCGCGTTGAGCAGCGTGGACTTCCCCGCATTCGGTCGCCCGACGAGCGCAGCGAACCCGCTGCGTATCTCCTCGGCAGACGCCATCAATCGTCGTCCCCCTCGTCCTCATCGAGGTAGCCCCGAACGAATGCCTCGGGCAGCAGCTCGTCGAGGGTGACGACCTCGACCTCCTCGCCCTGGCCGCCCATGATCACGCGCATCGCGGGATTGAACTCCGCGAGGAACTGCCGGCACGCGCCGCACGGAACGGTCGGCGAGGTCGAGTCACCGACGACCGCGATCGCCTCGATGCGCCGGTGCCCGGCAGCCACGGCAGCCATCACCGCGCCACGCTCGGCACACATGGTCGAGCCGTACGCAGCGTTCTCGACATTGACGCCCTGGTAGATCTCGCCTTCGGCGAACACCGCTGCGCCCACCCTGAACCTCGAGTAGGGTGCATACGCTCTCGGCCGCACCTCGCGCGCGAAGGCCAGTAGCGTGAGGTCCGCCTGCGTCACTCGCTCACTCATCGTCGTCCCCCTTCGCATCGTTCGCTGGCTCCACGAGGAGCTGCCGCACCCGGCGCCCCTCCACGCGCTCGGCGGTGAGGCGCAACCCCTCCACCACGATAGCCTCACCGGGCGCCGGTATCCGGCCGACGAGCTCGACGAACATGCCGCCGACCGAGTCGGCCTCGGTCTCGATGTCCGTGCCGAAGGTCTCGTTGAGGTCGTCCACCGGCAGCCTGCCATCCATCCGCACCCGTCCGTCACCGAGTTCGACGACCATCTGCTGCTCGGTGTCGTACTCATCGAAGATCTCGCCGACGATCTCCTCGAGCAGGTCCTCGATGGTGACCAGACCGGCGGTGCCGCCGTACTCGTCAGCCACGATGGCGATGTGGGTCTTGCGCCGCATCTCGCGCAGCAGCTCGTCGACCGGCTTGGTCTCCGGGACGAAGTACGGCTCCCGAGCGATCGATGCGATCGTAGACGGGCACGACCCGCGTCCGAGGCACACGAGCAGGTCCTTGGCGTACAGCACGCCTCGGATGTCGTCGAGGGTATCGTGGTACACCGGGACGCGGGAGACACCGGACCGTTGGATGGCCTCGAGCGCGTCCTGCACGCTCGCGGTGTCCTCGATGGCGACGATGTCCGTCCTGGGTACCATCACCTCTCGGACGATCTTCGAGGTGAAGTCCGTGACCGCCTCGAAGAACGCCTCCTCGGCGCCCTCTCGGGCCGTGCCAGCCTCGTCCTCGGTCGCATGCGCGTTGCGATACGCCTCCTCCGTGAGCCACACGCCCGGCAGTCGCTCCTTGGCCACGAGCGCCGCGAGCGACGCCCACGGTGCGGCGAGTCCGCGTGCCACGGTGCCGAGGACCCTCACGAGTGAGGCGCTCACCGACGCGAGGCGCAGCCCGGTCTCCTCCGGATTGTGCACGGCCAGTGCGCGCGGCAGCGTCTCGATGACAGAGAACAAGACACCCGCGCCGATGAGCGCGCCTGCGAGCACGCCCGGTGCCGCGATCACATCGGGTCGCCTCGCGACCGTCGCGATGACGACACCGCCCGACGCGTACGTGAGGGCACGAGTGAGCGCGAGAGAGGCGGCCAGACGCCCGGGGTCCTCGACGAGGAGCTCGAGAGGCCGTGCGCCGCGGACCTCAGCCTCGACGAGCCTGCGCGTCCGCATCCGGGTGAGGAGCATCACGGACGCCTCCGCCGCGGAAAGCACGCCGGTGAGAGCGGCACCCGAGATGAGCGCCACACCGGCGAGGTAGGTGATCAGGGGCATGTGCCCGAGCCTCCCAACATCGTTCAGAACCAGAATAGACGAAAGACGAGCGTCGTGACGAGGAACCCCACCACGCCTCCTGATATCGCCTGCCAGACCGTGTGTGCCTCGGACTCCACGCGACTCTGCGCCACGAGGAACGCCACGAACATCCCGAGGACCCACGCTGAAGCACTCCCCGTGATGTACGCGGTCGCGGTCGCTGCGCCGGTCGCCAGCGCGACGTGTCCGCTCGGCCAGCCACCACGCATCCACGTCCCGCCCTGCCGCGTCACAGCCTTGCTGACGAGCACCACGAGCGCCGTCAACCCCAGAGCCACCACCGTGACGTGCGCAGGCGTCTCACGCACCCGGATGAGCACGATCCGGGACATCTCCGTCAGCCGTCCGAAGAACACCACGTAGCCGACCACGAGCGCCGCTATCGCGCTCATGAGCACAGCTCCGGCAGCGACATCCTTGGCGATCTTGGCCACCGGGTCGAAACGCTCCGTCGCGAGGTCCACCACCGCCTCGATGGCCGTGTTGATGAGCTCGCTCGCTATGACGAACGCGATGGTCAGCAGCACCGCAAGGAACTCGACGCGGCTCAAACGCATGAACAGCGATGCGATGAGCACTACCGCCGCGGACGCGACGTGGATGCGCATGTTCCGCTGCGTACGCAGCGCATGGACGATCCCGTCGATGGCATGGTTGAAGCTCCAGACGATGGAGCGGCTCCGCATCGGCTACTCCGCCTCGTACGCTTCGAGCAGCACCCGTTCTCGCGCCTGCATGACCTCGGCGTCCTCATCGGTCTCGTGGTCGTACCCCAGCAGGTGCAGGACGCCGTGAACGAGGAGGAGGTTGAGCTCGGCCTCCACCGTCGTCCCGTACTCGGCGGCCTGTGCCTCGGCGATCTCCGGCGCGATGATGACATCCCCGAGTGTGATCGGCTCGCCCGGCTCCGCAGCGCACGGGTCGTCACAACCGAAGGATAGGACGTCCGTCGGTCCCTCGACGCCGCGGTACTGCACGTTGAGGCGCGCCATCTCCTCGGCATCCACGATGCCGATCGACAGCTCGGACTCCTCTGGCGCTCCCTCCATCCGCAGGACGAAGCGAGCGAGATGCTCGAAGGCCGCCAAGGCGAGCGGCTCCGGATCCCTATGGCTCGTGACGCTGACCTGCACGGTGATGCCTCCTCGCGGTCGCTTCCGGGTACTCGATGCGCGTGTGGTGGATGTTGGCGAGCATCCGTGCGTACACGCCGATGATGCGCTCGACGTCCGCGAACGTGAGATCGGCGTGGTCGAGCTGGTGGTCCTCGAGCTTCGCCATCACGACGCGCCGAACGGTCTCCTCGATGCGCGGCGGTGTCGGCTTGCGCGTAGCGCGCACGGCCGCCTCGGCGGCATCGGCGAGCATCACGATGGCCGCCTCGCGTGACGCCGGGAGCTCGCCTGTGTACCGGAAGTCAGCCTCGACGACCGCCTCGCCCGCCGCAGCGGCCTTCTGGTAGAAGTACGAGACCATCGACGTGCCGTGGTGCTGGCGCACGATGTCGACGACCTCGCGCGGCAGGTGGTACTCCGTCGCCAGCTCCACCCCCTCTCGCACGTGCGCCGTGATGATGAGCGCCGACAGCGACGGAGAGGTGTTGTCGTGCGGGTTGTCGCATCCCACCTGGTTCTCAGCGAAGAACGTCGGGCGCCTGATCTTGCCGATGTCGTGGTAGTACGCCCCGACCCGTGCAAGGAGCGGGTTCGCTCCGATGGCCTCGGCGGCACTCTCAGCGAGGTTGCCCGTCAGGATCGCGTGCGCGTACGTCCCTGGCGCCTCCATCATGAGGCGGCGCATGAGCGGACTCGCCGGGCTCGCGAGCTCGAGGAGGCGCACGTCCGTCGTCACGCCGAAGATGATCTCGAAGATCGGAAGGAGTCCCAGCATCGCCACCACCGTGACGATCCCGCCGAGCGAACCCAGGCCCGCCAGGCGGATCGCGTCGTGCAGCGTCGCGCCCGTCGCGAGCGCGGATGCGAGCTGCGAGACACCGCTCGCAGCAGTCAGGGCAGTAGCCGCGCCGATGAGACGCGTGCGATCGCTGATCTGCACGAGCACAGCGACGCCGACGATCGAGGTCATGAGCGCGGCCACGAGAGAGACCCCGCCGTGGACCCCGAGCAGCGCACCAGCCATGGCCGAGATGAGCGCGAGCAGCATGCCGACCCTCGGGGAGACGAGCAGTGCGCCCAGCACCGCCCCGAGTGCCACGGGCATGGCGGCTAACGGGATGGCACGTCCGAGGGTGCCGTACACCCATGTTGCCCACACGACACCCACGACGAGCGCCGATATGATCACCAGGTCCCTGATGTCCCCGCTGACCTCCGGCTCGCTCCGCTCGAGGTACAGCCAACCCGCGATGAGGATCCCGATGAAGCTCATGAGCTGGCCGATCCCGGTGACGACCGGCCGGTCCAACAGGAACGGGACGCCCGCCAGGACGCTCGTGACGACGCCGAGAGCGACGTGCTGGCCGACTCTCGTCGCCAACAGCCCCGACTTCGGCAGGAAAGACGCGATCTGCTCGGACACGCTACGCATCGCGTGCGGACGCCGCCTTCGCCTCCTCGTACTCCGTGTACGCCGTGACGATGCGTTGGACGAGTCGGTGACGGACGACGTCGCGTGACGTCAGCTCGACGAACGCCACATCAGGGATGCCACGGAGGATCTCCATCACGTGCTTGAGACCCGAGAGGGCCCCGATGAGGTCGGTCTGCGTGATGTCGCCCGTGACGACGATCTTGCTGCCGAACCCGAGCCGCGTGAGGAACATCTTCATCTGCTCCGGGGTCGTGTTCTGCGCCTCATCGAGGATCACGAAGCTATCATTGAGCGTACGTCCGCGCATGAAGGCCAGCGGCGCGACCTCGATGACACCCTTCTCCGTGAGCTGCGTGGACTGCTCGATGTCCATCATGTCGAAGAGCGCATCGTACAGCGGCCGCAGGTACGGATCGACCTTCTCGTACAGCGTCCCCGGCAAGAACCCGAGCTTCTCACCCGCCTCGACAGCCGGACGTGTGAGGATGATGCGCCCGACCTCCTTCTTGCGCAGGGCATCGACAGCCATGGCCATGGCGAGGTACGTCTTGCCGGTCCCGGCGGGACCGATGCCGAACGTGACGGTGTTCTTGCGGATCGCATCCACATAGCGCTTCTGGCCAGCGGTCTTCGGGCGGATCTGTTTGCCGCGGTGGGTGAGCACCACGTCCGCGAAGACGCTCGACGGGCTGCACTCGCCGCGCTTGAGCATGTCGATGGCGCGGTCGAGACTCTCCGGCGTGAGACGCTCGCCCTTGCCGATGAGCTCGATGAGCTCGGTGAAGACGGCTGAGACGCCCTGTGCCTCTGCCACGTCGCCCGTGATGGTTATCTCGTTGCCGCGGACGGAGATGTCCGATTCGAACTGGTCCTCGATGCGCCTGAGGAGGTGATCCTCCTCGCCGAGGAGGTCGACCATGTCGATGTCAGGTGGTACGACCAGGCGAACCTGGCTCGGTCTCACGCGATCACTCGCCTCTCGCAGCGTGCCGTACACCACTCATTCTACCACGCACGGGTGCTCGCGACGCTCGACGCGACCCACGAGACGACCACCAACGATGTCCTCCACGAGGGCGACGACGAGGTCCCCTACGCTGACGCCCGCTCCCCTCAAGATCACGCGAGAGCCATCCCGTGCGACGCCCGCGGCCTGACGTGGAGCGACATCGTCGACGATGACCTCGACGCGCTTGCCGCGCCACACCGCGAGGTGCCGCGCCTGCAAGGACTCCGAGAGCTCCCGCAGCTCCCGGGCCCGGCCGGCGCGCACCGCCGGCGCGACCTGGTCCGGCCGGACCGCAGCGGGCGTACCTGGCCGCTGCGAGTAGCGGAAGACGTGCAGCTTCGCTGGACCGAGACGCTCGATGAACGCCATGGTGCGTGCGTGATCATCGTCGGTCTCGCCGGGGAACCCCGCGATGACGTCCGTCGTCACCGCCAGGTGCGGCAGCGCCCGTCGCGCCGCCTCGATGACGGCTTCATACGTCACGGTATCGTAGCGTCGCCCCATGGCGGCAAGCACGGCATCGGATCCCGACTGTAGCGGCACGTGCAGGTGCTCACAGAACGCTGGGGTCGCACGAACGACGCTGAGCAGTGCATCGTCCACGTGCTCCGGCTCGATGCTCGATAGACGGATGCGCTCGATGCCCGTCTCCGCGACACGCATGATGAGCTCCGGCAGGCGCACGCCTCCATCGTCGTAGCGGCCGATGTTGATGCCCGTGAGGACGACCTCGCGAACACCCGCCTCACGGAGCGCCCTGACCTCCGCGACCACGTCACCGACGGGAACCGCGCGCGGGACACCCCGTGCCCGCGGGACGATGCAGTACGTGCATCCGCTATCGCACCCATCCTCGACCTTCACCATCGCACGCGTGTGGAAGCCCTCGCCCGCCCGCACAACCGTCGCAGCGTCGGCGGACCTCGTGCGACCGAACGCCTCACCGATGCGAGCGGCCACACGCTCCTTGTCAGGCTCCACGATGATCCGCTCGCCGAGTGACCGCACGCCATCGGGGTCGACGGCGGCCAGACACCCCGTCACGACGACGAGCGGCTGGCTCGGCAGGCGCAGCGCGTGCCGTACCATCTTGCGCGCCTTGTGGTCGGCCTCACGGGTGACGGTGCACGTCGTTATGAGCACGACCTCGGCGTCCTCCTCGGACGTCAGCGAGGCACCGGCGTTGAGGATTGTGGCCACGATGCGCTCAGCGTCGACCTGGTTCACCTTGCACCCGAGGGTCCTGAGCGCCACGCGGAGCGGCTCACCGCTCACCAAGACCACCTCGTGCGGCCATCGCGAGCGCGGAGGCGACCACGCCCGCGGTCTCCGTTCGCAGCACCGTGTCCCCGAGGGTGACGGCTATCGCACCGCTTCCGACGAGCGCTTCGACCTCCGAGCGCGTCCACCCGCCCTCAGGACCGATGATGACCGCGACCGGCACGTCAGCGCCGACGCTCGTGCCATGGAGCGCCTCCCGGATGCTCGGAGCTCCGGCGGCCTCCTCCCAGGCGACGAGCCGCACCCCACACGGAGCGAGCGCGCTCTCGAGTCGCTCGATCGTCTCGACGCCCGTCACGAGCGGGATGTTCGTGAGCTGCGCTTGCTTCGCGGCGCTCTCGGCGACACGCTGCCACCGCTCGATCCTCGCGGTGACCTTCGCTCCCTCGAGGCGCACCACCGAGCGCTCGGTCGCGAGCACGACGATGCGCTCCACGCCGATCTCGGTCGCCATGCGGACGACGAGGTCCATCCGTTCACCCTTGGCGAGCCCCTGTACGAGCCAGACCCGCGGCAGCGGCCGTGCCTCGATCCACGCGAGGAAGCGACCGTGGACCCCGTCGGTGCCGACGTCGGTGAGCGATACGCGCGCGGCGCCCCCTCCCGGGAAGACCACCAGGATCTCGTCGCCGACGCGCAGCCGGAGGACATCGCGGACGTGGTGCTCATCCCGAACGGTGAGTGCGAGGCGACCGGCGTCGTCTCGCAAGGGCGCGGTCGCGAAGAAGCGGTGGAGCGCCATCGTCAGGCACCCAACCAGTCACGTATCCGTTCGAGCGGTGTGGGTCGCTTCACGGCAGAGCCGAAGGTCTCCTTCAGCTCGCGCAGCAGTTCGCGCTGACGCTTCGTGAGACGCCGCGGTATCTCCACCCTCAGGTGCACGATGAGGTCGCCCCGACCACCGGATGGGCTCGGCATGCCACGGCCCCGCAACCGGACCGCCTCCCCCGATTGAACTCCTGGACCGAAGGACACCTCCTCATCTCCGAACAGACCAGACACCACGATCGTGTCACCGAGGGCTGCCTGTGCCATGTCGATCGCGGCCATCATGTGGAGATCATCGCCGTCACGGTGGATGTACTCATGCGGAGCGACGTGCACCACGACGAGGAGATCGCCCGCACGCGCACCTCTGAGACCCGCCTCGCCTTGTCCGCGCACGCGGATGGTCTGGCCGTCCGCGATGCCCGCGGGCACCTCCACGCGCACGGTCTCCGTGACGCGCGCCTGGCCGGTACCTCGGCACACGGGGCACGGCGGGTCCACGATCGTCCCCGTCGCCTGACAGCTGTCACACGGTGTGAGCGTCTCCATGACGCCGATCAGCGTACGCCGTACCGCGCGGCGTTGGCCGGTGCCGCCGCACGCGCCACACCGCTTCGCGCTCCCACCGGGCGCTGCTCCCGTCGCTTGGCACGATGCGCACGGGCCGATGCGGGTGACAGGGACCTCCTTCACGACGCCCTCTGCGGCCTCGAGGAGCGTCACCGTGATCCGAACGCGCAGGTCACGACCCTCGGCGCGCACGCGCTGCTGCGAACCGAAGCCCCCCATGCCCCCGAAGAACGTCTCGAAGATGTCCCCGACACCGAACAGGTCACCGAAGTCGGCATACGTCCCGCCGTAGCCGCCCATGCGCGGCTCGGGCGTCCCGAACCGGTCGTAGTTCGCGCGCTTCTCGGCGTCGGACAGCACCTCGTACGCCTCGTTGATGAGCTTGAAGCGCTCCTCGGCATCCTCGCCTGACGCCACGTCCGGATGTGTCTCGCGCGCCTTGCGCCGGAAGGCGCGCTTGATCTCCTCGGGTGTGGCATCGCGCGAGACGCCGAGCACCTCGTAGTAGTCGATCGAGGCCATGGCCTGCTATCGCTCCATCCCGAAGTAGTCCGTGAGTGTGTCCGCGACGACCCGGACCGTAGCGATCGCACGCGGGTAGTCCATGCGCGTCGGACCGATCACACCGACCACGCCCGTACGCGAACCCGACCCGTACGGACTCGCGACGAAGCTCATCCGTCCGAGGGCTGGATCCGGGTTCTCGTGCCCGATGCGAACCGCGACGTCGCGGCTGCTCGCCACCTCGCTCAGGACCCTCAGCATGGCCAACCCGTCCTCCAGGAGCTCCACGAGCGGTCGGGCGACGCCGGGGTCCTTGAGCTCGGGCTGCGCGAGGAGCGCGGCCATCCCGCCCGTCACGACGCGGTCCTCGTCGGCTTCTCGCAAGCAGTCCACGACCTCGCGCAGCACCTGCACGGTTATGCGGGCGAAGGTGTCCGTCGGTTCGGTGACGTCAGCGAGCATGGTCGCGACCTGCTCCCCGATCTTGTCCTCCAGGATGCCGGTCAGGTAGCGCTCGACGGACGCGAGCGTGGGCTCCGGAACGCTCACATCCAGATCGATGGACCGGTTGGCCACCTGCCCCGAGTCGGTCACCACGACGACGAGCACCCGTCGCTCGGCGAGCGGGACGAGTGAGATCCGCTTGATGCGGGCTCGCTTGAGGGCCGGGGCTGCGACGACCGCCACGTAGCTCGTCAGGCGCGACAGCAGGCCAGATGTCTCACGCAAGATGTCCGACATCTCGGCCTCGAGCGCATCGTACGCAGCACGGATGCGTTCGACCTCCTGCGGCGCGAGGCGGATCGCATCGAGGCGTTCCCGCACGTCATCGACGAAGACGCGATAGCCGGCATCCGTCGGCACGCGCCCGGCCGAGACGTGCGGCTGCCACACGTACCCGCCCTCCTCGAGCGTAGCGAGCTCGGCTCGCACGGTCGCGGGCGAGCATCGCAGGTTGTGGCGCTCCACCAGCGCTTTCGAACCCACAGGTTGGCTCGTATGCAGGTACTCATCGATGAGCGCGGCGAGCACCGCGCGACGACGTTCGCTCAGCATCGTGCACCCACTCCCGATTGGCACTCATGCAACGAGAGTGCCAAACGATGGTACCACGGCAGGGCGTTCCAACGGGAGAGCACGCTTGGGCTCGGACGTGACGCTACGGCAGCTGCGCACCTGTATGGCAGTTCAGACACAGGTCGTCGTACGTCTCGATGAGCAGGCGGGGGTTCGTGGACTCGTGCGGGAAGTTCTGGAACGCTGGATTCCCACTCGTGGGCGTGCCGTCGAGCGACGCCGTGTACGTAGCAGCATCGCCGACGGACCCATCGACGCTGAGCGAGCCGACGTTCCGGGCATCCTCGTGGCACTGCATGCAGATCGGATAGTGGCCTGCTTGCTCCGGCGTACGCGGATAGGGCCAGAGGTACCCCCTGTTCCAGCCACCGAGGCCACCCCACGGAGCGCTGCCAGCGCTGAGGTTCGTCTGAGAGACGACCGTCACACTCGTCGGCTCATCGGAGGCGAGCACGGCGATCCTGTCGTACGTGTACGGGTTCGTCGTCGTCGCCAGCGACTCAGCCGGATGGTTGTGCGTCGTACCCAAACCGGACGCACGGCCCTTGTGGCACGCCAGGCACCAGTCCGACCCGTACCTCGTGACGGTGACCGTCGCATCACCGGGACGCCGACGCAGCAGCTTCGTGCTCGGCAGCACACCGAAACCACTGGCGACTCGACGTCGGTCTCCCGCATACGCGGTCACGACCTCGGAGCCATGCGGCGAATGACAGTCGGTGCACGTCAGCGTGCCGCCAGGCCCCTTGAAGGTCATCGTAATCGAACCGCCGCTCACCGGGTCCCCACCCGGCACGACGCTCGTCGTATCGACGCTATGGCGGGACTGCACGGCGCCCGGCCCGAGCCGAGCCGCGATCGCGCCGTAAACACCACGCCCCTGCGTGCCGTCGTGGCACGTCATGCACGTCGCGGTGATGGTCGGACCAGGCAGGAGGAGCACGCCTTCCGCAGGGGCATCGTGAACGGTGTGACAGACCGCGCACTTCGCGGTCGTCGTAGTGTATCCGCCATGAGGACCCGAGTAGATGACGAACGTGGATGCGTTCGCGTAGTGGCACGAACACGTCGCGCGATCGATCGGAAAGGTCGTCATGGTCGCGGTCGTCTCATCGTAGGCATACGCGACACAGGCGAGCCCGAGGCTCACCACGAGTGTCACTCCGACGATGATGATGCTCGCTCGACGCGATGCCATGGACCATCCTTCCACGGAGAAGGCCACCACTCATGATACCACCTTGGTCCCCGGTGCGCTCCCTCATCCCTCGCTCGGCACCCTCACGACCCTTCGGCCCACACCGCCTGGAACACCTCGTTACCGAGCAGGAATCCGCGCTTCGTCAGACGCCAACGCCCCCCTACCTCCTCGAGGAGCCCGAGTCGCCGGTACCGCTCCAGAAACACGTCAAGGCCCGCTCTCCTCACGCGTGCCCCATCGACCCCCCGAGCGAGCCTGAGGCCCAGCATGATGTCCTCGCGTTCGGCCTCCCATGCCGTCAGGAGCTCCACGCTGACCTGCGGCTCCGGCCCGAGCCCCTCCAGCAGGTCAGCAGCCACCGCGTAGCGTACGCGCGCCGTGTCCTCACGGACGACGACGCCCGCGCCCTCCGCGGTCCTCGCGTCGAGCATCCCGTGCGCACCGGGACCGACCCCGAGGTACGGCCTCCCCGTCCAGTATGCGGTGTTGTGTCGGGACGCGAAACCCGGCCGTGCGTAGTTCGAGATCTCGTAGTGCTCGAAGCCCTCCTCGGTGAGCGCATCCTCTGCGGCCAGCATCATCTCCGCGGTCAGGTCCTCGTCGGGCGCGGCGTATGCGCCGAGCATGACCGCAGCCGCCAGCGGTGTGCCAGCCTCCAACGAGAGTGGATAGACGGAGATGTGCTCGGCGCCGGTACCGATGGCGTGCTGCACGCTCGCCAGCCACGTCTCCATCGTCTGGCCGGGGATGCCGCAGATCAGGTCGATGGCGAGCGTGAGCCCCCACGATCGCACCGCGCGAGCGGCAGCGACCGCGCGTGCGGCGTCGTGCACGCGCCCGAGACGGACGAGCGTGTCGTCGTGGAACGACTGCACCCCGAGACTCACCCTCGTGACACCAGCCTCCGCCAAGAGGCTCACGAGCCGCTCATCGAGTGAGTCCGGATTCGCCTCGATGGTGACCTCCGCGCCTGCCACCAAGCCGATCCCGCGTCGCAGGACATCGACGAGGAAAGCGAGGTCATCCCCGAGCATGGTCGGCGTGCCGCCGCCGAGGTACAGCGTCTCGAGCGGCTCGAACACCAACCCTCGGTCCTGCCATGCGAGCGCCTGACGCACGAGCGCCTCGGCGAGCTCGGTCCGCGTGAGCGGCAGGTCGCCCTCCTCGACGGAGTAGAAGTCGCAGTACGCGCACTTGCGTCGGCACACGGGGACGTGCACGTAGACGTGCGACGGGATACGCGCGGTGTCGCACCCCTCACTCATCGACCTTGAGGATGGCCATGAAGGCCTCCTGGGGGACCTCGACCGTGCCGAGGTTCTTCATCCGCTTCTTGCCTTCCTTCTGCTTCTCGAGCAGCTTGCGCTTGCGCGTGATGTCTCCACCGTAGCACTTCGCGAGCACGTCCTTGCGCTTGGCCTTCACCGTCTCGCGCGCGATGATACGGCTCCCGATGGCAGCCTGGATGGGGACCTCGAACAGCTGCCGCGGGATGATCTCGCGCAGCTTCTCGGTGAGCACCCTCCCGCGCTGGTACGCCTTGTCCTTGTGGACGATGAAGCTCAGTGCGTCGACCGGTTTTCCGGCGAGCAGCACATCGAGCTTGACGAGCTCGCTTCGCCGATAGCCCACGAACTCGTAGTCGAGGCTCGCGTATCCTTTCGTCCTGCTCTTGAGCTGGTCGAAGAAGTCCATGATGAGCTCCGAGAGCGGGATCTCGTAGTGCATCTCGACGGTCGTGGCGGAGAGGTACTGCATATCCTTGAAGACCGCGCGTCGGCTCTCCGCGAGCTCCATGACCGCACCGACGTGCTCCGGAGGCACCAGGATCGTGGCCTTCAGGTACGGCTCCTCGATGCGATCGAGCTTGCTCGGGTCCGGCATGTCCTGAGGCGAGCGCACCTCGGCCATCTCGCCGTTCGTGAGGTAGGCGTGGTACTCGACACTCGGTGCGGTGGCGAGCAGGTCGAGACCGAACTCGCGCTCGAGACGCTCCTTGACGACCTCCATGTGCAGCAACCCGAGGAAGCCAACCCTGAATCCGAAGCCGAGAGCATGGCTCGACTCAGGCTCGTAGACGAGCGCGGCATCGTTGAGCTTCAGTCGGTCGAGCGCATCCCTCAGGTCGGGGTACTGGTCGCCATCGATCGGGAACAGACCCGTGTACACCATCGGTTTGACGTCACGGTAGCCAGGGAGCGGCTCGTCCGCGCCATGCTTCGCCAACGTGATGGTGTCGCCGACCTTCACGAGCGACGGGTCCTTGAGTCCGGTGATGACGTATCCGACCTCGCCGACACCAAGCGAGCTCACCGGCGTGTTCGCAGGCCTGCGAACCCCGACCTCTTCGACCTCGGTCACGGCACCCGTGGCCATCATGCGCACCTTCGCGCCCTTGGCTACCGACCCGTCCACGATGCGCACGAGCGCCACGACGCCACGGTAGGTATCGAAGTACGAGTCGAAGATGAGCGCCTTGAGCGGAGCGTCAGCATCGCCCTGCGGCGCAGGGATGCGCTTCACGACAGCCTCGAGCGCATCTCGGACGCCTTGCCCCGTCTTCCCGCTCGTCAGCACAGCGTCGTCCGCGGGTATCGCCAGGGCCTCCTCGATCTCGTGGCGAACGCGGCCAGGGTCGGCGGCGGGCAGATCGATCTTGTTGATGACCGGTATGATCTCGAGGTTCGCGTTCATCGCCATGAGCGCGTTGGCGACCGTCTGCGCCTCCACGCCTTGCGCCGCATCCACGACGAGCAGCACGCCCTCGCACGCAGCGAGCGAGCGCGAGACCTCGTAGGTGAAATCCACGTGCCCGGGCGTGTCGATGAGGTTGAGTTGGTAGGTGCGCCCGTCATGCGCGTCATAGGTGACGCGCACCGCTTGGGCCTTGATGGTGATGCCGCGCTCGCGCTCGATGTCCATGGAGTCGAGCACCTGCTCGACCATGTCGCGCTCCTCGATGGTGTTCGTGAGCTCGAGGATGCGATCGGCCAGCGTGGACTTCCCGTGATCGATGTGAGCGATGATCGAGAAGTTGCGTATGAGGGTCGGGTCAGTCATCGGAGCGTAAGGATAGCGCACACGCCCGGATGCGCGATACCCGGGCGTGTGCGTCAGCCCTCTCGCGTCTGGCCCTCAGAAGGTCGTGTCCCAGTAGTGACAGTAGTGGCAGTCGCCGGTCGAACGACGGGCACGCTCGTCCACGCCGCGTCCGTTGTCGCTGTTCACGTTCGAGCGACTCCCATGGTTGTGACAGAGCGTGCAGTCGCTCGTCTCGTTCGGGTAGTTGTACGCGGTCCACGTCTCCGGCGAATCGATGGCCGCATCACCGTGGCCACCGTACGCGTGACAACTGACACACTCGGCATGCCAGTTCGCAACCGAACCCGCATGACACCCAGCGCAGACGTACTTCATGCTGTTCCCGTTCGTCACCGAGACGTTCACGGCCTCTCCGGGGAACGGGGTGAAGTGATACAGATTCCGGTTCCCGTGTGCGTCATGGCACGCACTGCACGGGAGATCCATGTTCGTCGTGAAACCCGTGCGCAACGCCACCCAGCCAGACCCATCCCGTGGCCCGTGCGCGTCCCCCGTCGCCGTGCTCCACGTCGAGCCGACGTCGAATACCCCCGACGGGAACACGACGCCGGGCGGCGGCGCGCCATCGTGACACCGCAGGCAGAGTGTGGACGCACCCGTCAGCCATGTCTTGCCGACCGACACATCTGAAGCGGTCTGAGCGTTCCTCAACGTCATCCACGTATCGCTGGCGGGGTCCCAGTGCGCGACCCGCGTGAAGTGGTTCGCCGTCGGCTCACCGTGACCGCGCCAAAGAAGCGTCAGCCCGCTGTACTGACCGCCGACCTCGGCAGGATCGAACCTGAAGACCTGCCAGTTCCAAGCGCCCTCCGCGGTCGCCAGATCCGTGCGGAGGTGTGTCCCGTCCTGTATGTGGACAGCACTGAGTCTCGCACCCGGGACGGCGGTGCCCGGCGCTCCGATCGTCGGTAGGCTGGTCGCTGTCGAGGTCACACTCTCCCATGCCGCGACGGGCGTGAGCGTCGTGACGACGCCTCCTGCCCGCTTGACGACGAGTGCGACGATGTCGGTATCGATCGAGAAGGGACCGCTCGCGGCATCCTCGGCAGATGTGACCGGCTCGTGCCGCGTCAGCCACGGCGCCTCCACGTTACACCAGCGCGTGTTGTACTCGGCGAGGTACGCCACATGCTCTGGATCGTCCGGGTAGTGCTCGTCTGCACCGTATGGGTAGTTCGACATCGCGTGGAACGGCATCGGATCGACGCTCCCGCTCTGCGTCTGGTGGTAGCCGTCGGTGTGCAGCACGTACGTCCGCTGATACCCGTCTGCTGGCGCGTCAGGTTCGTCGAACGTGACCTCGATGTCGTCGCCAGTGTTCATCACGACGTACTCATCGTCAGCCGCGAGGAGGAGCTCACGCACATCGCCGAAGCGGGTGAAGGCGCCCTTCTGCGTCCCCGGTGCGGTCGAGACCAGGCTCTCATACATGAACACCGGGTACGGGTCCTGCCTGTAGCGCGACACGCCCTTGAACGTGAGCCAGGCGCTTCGGGGTTCGAGCACTCGGACCGTGACCGTCTCGTCCGCAGTCGTGTCCACTGCGACGTAGTCGATGTTCATGCGCATGTAGATGCGCATGCGCACCACGTAGCGCGTCACACCCTCAGGGAACATGTCGCTCAGGTCGTAGACGACGGTCTTGGGGTACCCCGGTATGTGCGGCGCGTCGCCCACGCGCACCCAGGAGCCGTCGGGCCCGAGGACCTCCATGTAGCTCTCAGGCGGTCGCTTGCCGCTCGCGAGCCACGCAGCCTTCTCGCCACGATCGGCGTAGTCCACCCAACCACTGACGATCAACTTGATGGCAGCCGGGTCTTCGAGTTCGCCGAGATCGAACGTCCAGATGTTGTCGTCGTACAAGCCGCTGTATGCGAGCAGACCGTCGCCCTCTCCCGCGACCTCGTGGCTCACGTCCGTCGGCGGGACGGTGGCGGTCCCGAGGACGGGTCTCCGCTCGTACGTGACCCGCACCGGACGAGGATCCCGCACCGTGAAGTAGCGCGTTGGTTCACGGCCACCGTCGAAGCACCCCCAATGCAGATCGTTGAGCAGCACGCGCGTACCAGCCGGATGATCCACCGCGACAAGCTTGACCTCGTCGACGAACTCGATCTCCTCCTTCTCGTCGGTGAGATGGAGCTCGAGTGCGCCATCCTTCGGAACCAGGCTCCCCTGCGGGATGACCGAGTCCTCGACCGGCTCGGGCTTCAGGTACGCGGATGGACCCTTCTTAACGCCGATGGAGCCGAGTCCCATCACGTCGGTGATGAAGCGGAACCGTTCTCCGTCCCAGGTGTACAGCGTCGGACAAGATGGATCGGGGTTCGTATCCGTGAGATAGAACGTGTCAGGTGATGACCATGCGCTCAGCGCCCACGGGTGCAGCTTGTCGCGCGCACGTACCTGCCACGTCACGGAGCCGGTGTACTTGAGCCCGTATTCGACGTAAGAAGCGCCGCTCAGCCAGCCACTGTACCACGAGTAGCCCCAATTCGCTGGATTCTGGATGTACACCTGGTACTCCACCGGGTCACCGTCAGGCGCGACGACGGGTGACCACGTGAAGGTCACCGGCTCCGGTGAGTAGATGGTGACGTCAGGGTGGTGGTCCGGTACCGGCGCGGGTGGCGGATGCATCGGCCCGAACGTCATGTCCGCCGAGTACCGCGTGTTCCCGAGCGCATCCGTCGTCCGCACGCGGTAGTGGTACGTCACCCCCTCCTCGAGACCGGTCATCTGGACGCTGTGCGCCGTGACGAGGTTCGCGTTCCCGAACGGCATGCCGCTCGTCTCATTCCCTCGTTCGTAGGCGGTCGTCAGCCCCCAGTCGATCCATGAGGTCGCCGGCTCGTTGGTCGTCCATGTGATCACCGGCGCGTTCCACCGATCTCCGGTGCCGTCCAACGCGAGGTTCGTGATCTGCGGTGGCGTCCCATCGTGCGCAGCACCGACCAGCACGTACACACTCCCGTCGGCGGCGACCACCGAAGGGACACCGCCAACGTTCATGGGCATCCGCTGATCGTCCGGATCAGCCGCGGGCGTGGCCACCGTGTCCCTGTGGGGATCGTGGCAGCTCGTGCACCGGATGCGCGCACCTGTGACCGTCTGAGCCTTCGGCATCACGTCGTGATGCGTCAGGTCGTTGGTGCTCGTCGTGAACTGCGAGAATACGTTCGAGCCACCGACCGCATTCGCACCACTCGAGTGGCACGCACCCGCGCCGCCGCGCGTGCATGTGAGCGCCTGTGCCGTCGGCAGCAGCGAATCCGTCGGTCCCCCGTGTGCGTCGTGACACAGCACGCATGTCACACCAGCCGTCGCATCGACACTCGCATGTGCGGACGGAGCGTACCCGGTCTTGCGGTCCCCGCCTGTGCGTGACCAGTAGCCGGGTATGCGTGCTTCGATGCGTGCGCTCGCCTTCGTGCCGTGGCACGCCCAGCAGAACGCGGGACCCACAGGTGACCCGGGCTTCGATTCCACAGCCCGGTTCGTGACCGCATCGATCGCGCGCAGCAGGCCGGTGTAGCCCGCTGTCGGGTCGCGATGTGGGTTGTGGCAGTCGGTGCACAGCAGGCCACTCGTCACCGGATGTACGGTCGCGGATGTAGGCTTCGTCTGTTCGTCGCACTCGAAGAAGCGCGCCTCGACGTTCGGACCGTTCGAGCCGGCGGGCGGAACGGTCGACAGCGTGTTGCCGTGACAGTTGTAGCAGACCTGCCGGTCAGTGACGGGAATCCCGATGGATGCCCCGGGCATCGTGACCAGGCTGTGGCAGATACCCGAGCAGTAGCTCGTCTTGGCCGGTGTCGTGCCGTGTGGTTGGATGACGCCAGCTGACCAGTAGCTGAAGTGCGTGACCTGGCCCGACACGGTGTCGCGCTCACCGTTGACGACCCCAGGAACGATGGTCCAGCCCGAACCCTGGTCCTGTGCGAGATCGCACGCACGCTCCAGCGTACCTGCGACCTGGAAGTGCGTCACGGGTATCCGGTAGTGCAGAGTGAGCGTGGCTGCGCGCGCGAACGTGAGTCCATCCGGTCCACATGCGTACACGGGCGCGAGCAGGAGCACACCAGCCGACCGCTGTCCGCTCACCTGCTCGATGGTGATGGTCTCGGTCGTCACGAGCGCTCCCTCCGGCACGTCCAACTCCAGAGCGCCGTTGGCTGCTTCGATCCGCCCCCCAGCTGGCCCCAGGACACGTGCGATCGACACACGATCGTTGCCCGCAGGAGTCGAGGCGTTGATGGGGATGCCGCTCTTCACCCCACGGGCGACGATGTAGTACCACGTGCCGGGCTCCGGGACGGGGTCGACGTACCGGGCCGCGCCGCGCACCCCCTTTGGGGTCAGGAGCGCCCATGGACCACCAGCAGACCGGGACCGGAAGACGTAGACGGCTAGCGCGGTGCGGACCGTGACACTCCACGTGATGGTATTGGCACCGTCCCCTGCGGTCACCACGACGCTCGTGGGCGCAGGGAGGGCTGGCGCCGTCTTGGCGTTCACCTTGCTGCTCGCCGATGATGGCGGCGCCACAGTGATGCGCCGCCTCGTCTCTGGTGCAGCTGCAGCGGTCGGGATACCTCCGACCAGCACCGCGATGGCAGCGCCGACCGCCAGCACCGAGACACGCACACGCAGAGACTTCAGGGACGATGCACCCCCCTCCTATGGTGTCACGGGAGATCCGACACAGGGTGGCAGTTCATGCACAGGTCGTCACCGACCTCCACCCTCATGTGGGGATTTGCGGTCTGGTGTGGGAATGCGGTGTACGTGGGATTGGTGGGTGCATCGGGTACCGGGTAGCCGTAATCGCGCAGCGACGCGGAGAACGTCGTCTCCACATCGCGTGCGTCCTCGTGACACTGCTGGCAATACGGCGCCTGGCGAGCACCGGTGCCGACCGGAACCATGAGGTACCCAGCATTGCTCCTGCCGAGGTCATAGGTGACCGTCTCGGTCGTGGGATGATTCAGCGTCATCGTCGATGCCGAAGAGCGCTGATCGTGACACGCCGCGCACCAGGCGCCGCCGTAGGCCGTGATCGACCCGTCCGAAAGGCCGCCCACATCATCGCGCAGCAACGAGTTCGTCTCGTAGAAGTCCTTCGAGTGGAAGGCATGGCCCGTGTCACGTACGTACGACTGGAGCGCAGTCGCTCGGTGCGGTGTATGGCAGCTCGTGCACCCGAGGAGCCCGTCGAGCGGGAGGGACCCCCCTGGTACGGCAGTGGTCGTATCGATCCTGTGTTCCGCCGCGACCGTTCCGCCGCGAGCCGTCATCTGTGAGTAGACGCCGACAGCCCCGGTGCCGTCGTGACAGGTGAAGCACGACCCGGAGATCGTCGGCGTGGGCAGGAGAAGTACGCTATCAGCGGGCGCGGCGTGCACGGTATGACACATGCGACATTTCTTCGTGGTGGCCGTGTAGTAGCCGTGAGGACCCTCACCGGTCCAGTCATCGCGGTCGTCACCGTGGCAGTCCACGCACGCGTACGACCCCTCGCGACCGTCCGTGTGGTACGCCGATGCGATCGTGCTCGGCACCAAGACGCACATCAAGCCGACGATGGCGATCACCACGCGTGACCCGATGCAGAACGATCCGGCCTCCAACGCATCCCCCCGTCGACGCGACCACTAGGCGACCTTAACCTCCGCTAACCCTACTCCATGATGAGCAACGCCGCAAGACGTGGCGTCGTGCTGGCTCCGGTGGTCACATCAGGCGGCGGACGCTCACCCCTTGGCGCGACACCTGCCCTGTGCTAGCATGGCAGGGTTCGTCCGGGCGGATGCCCGAGTGAACACGGACACATCGGAAGGATCGACGAAGTGGCGAACATCAAGAGTCAGAAGAAGCGCATCATCACGAACGAGAAGGCGCGCATGCGCAACCGTGCTGTGAAGTCGGCGCTCAAGACGCTCGTGCGGCGCGTGGATGAGGCCATCGCTACGGGTGACCTCGAGGCCGCGCAGGCCGCCGCGCAGCGCGCGTGCCGCGCCCTCGACAAGGCCGCCAGCAAGGGGATCATCCACAAGAACCAGGCGGCCAACCGCAAGTCCGGCGTCATGCGCAAGGTGAACGCGGTCCGGGGCTAGCCGCGAACGGCGCGTGTCGCGTCCCGCCGGGCGCACACGCCGATGACCCACCGCTCGAAGACGAGTCGGGGATCCCCCTGGCTCGTCTTCATTCGTCGTTCGGCCTCTGCGGCATCCTTGAGCGCCTCGACGAGCTCGTCCCGATCGAATCGACCGGCCTGGGGGATCAGGTTCTTCAGCTGCCAATCGGCCACCTTGAGCTCACGCATCATCTCCCCGAACGTCGCCCCACGCTCATCGAGCGCCTTCACACTCATGAGCATGCGAACGTGCCGCACAGCCATCGCGTGCACACCCAGCACCGGTTCACCGCTGCCGAGGAGACGCCCGAGGAGGATGATCGCGCGGTGCGCGTCGCGAGAGCCTAGTGCATCGAGGAACTCGAAGATCGACGGCGGTGCGGTCTTCTCGACGATGGCCTCCACGTCGTCGCGCGTGACGCGCTCCCGCTCGCCCAGGTACGTCACGATCTTCTCGATCTCCGTGGCGAGACGCCTGAGGTCGCTCCCTACCGCCCGAACGAGGCTCTCCACCGCGTCCGCGTCGATGGTCCTACCATGCTCCTTCAGCTCCGTCCGTACCCACTGCGGCAGGGTCCTGCGCGTCGGTGCCGCGTACTCCGCCACCGCACCTGCCGCCTCGAGCGCCTTGTAGAGCCGGGTGTTCTTCGGTAGCCCTTGCGTGACGAGCACGAGCACGGATGTGGGTGCTGGGTCCTTCACGTACTCGACGAGTCGCGCCTGCTCATCCGCGGCGAGTCTCTCGACATCGCGTACCACGACCAGCCGCTTGCTCGCCAGGAACGGCAGCGTGTTCGCGGCGCCGATGATGGCGTCCGCGGAGGCCTGCGGACCCTCGAAGACGTCCATGTCCATGTCGGTACCGGTCTCGCCCACAACCATGTCCTTGAGACGGCGGAGGGCGCGCGCGAGCAGGAGCTCTTCCTTGCTCTGGATGAGGTACACCGGCTCGAGATCCTCGACCCGCTTGACAGCCATGACGCTCCTCGTTCAGCCCGTCGTCACCCGCGCGAGCACCCCTGCTCGCGGATGCCATTGTCGCACACGCGCGTACTCGGGACGATGCCCTCGACGTCCGCACGCGCACGCCTGCGCGCGTCGGCTCCAGCGTGACGTCTCCGTCGAGGTCCGTACGGTAGACCCGCGCACCGTAGCGCCCCAGCAGCCTGAGCGTCAGAACGGACGGATGATCGAAGTCGTTGTGGGCGCCTACGCTCACGACGGCGATACTCGGTCGCCAGCGCGCACATGCCTCCTCCGTGAGACCGTTAGCACTACCGTGGTGGGGCACCTTGAGCGCGTCGACGCGACCCACCACGCCTGCGGCGATCATCCCCGATTGCGCTGCAGCCTCCGCGTCCCCTGTCAGCACCACCTCGAAACCGCCCCTCGACACCTCGAGCACGAGGCTCCTGTCGTTCGTGCCGAGCTCATCGGACTCCCTCGGGGGCCACAGCACACGCACCTCGCTGGCCCCGACCGCCAGACGCTGGCCAGCGCTGAGTCGTACGAGTGGCACCCTCCCCCGTGGAACGAGGCGCTCAGTGGCCTTGCGCACCCCGACCGCATCCGCGCCCCAGGCGTCAGGGATGCCTACCCAGCCGACCGTCACGACCCCCACGAGACCCTCGATGCCGCCCGTGTGGTCATCGTGCGCGTGCGTGAGGAGCACCGCGTCGAGATGCCGGATGCGTTGGCGTGCCAACGCCTGCCGCAGCACGCGAGGTTCCGGCCCCGTGTCCACGAGGATCGCCCGCGGGCCGTCACGCACGAGGACCGCGTCCCCCTGGCCGACATCCAGCACCGTGACACTGAGGCCGCTCGAGCCGGGCAGACTGACGTTGACCACGAGGAGCAGCGCCATCGCTACCACGCCGACAGCGCGTGCGCGCGATCGCGTGGGCTGCGGCCAGTACCACCACAGGACCGCAAGGGCAGCGATGCCTACGAGGCAGCCGACGATTCCCACGCCGCCCACGCACACCGCAGAACCCGGCAGCGACGCGAGCCAACCGGCGCACGTGGTGACGCCCGCCAACAGCGTACCAGCCACACGCAACCCGAGGTGCCCGACGCCAGGGACGAGTCCGTGGAGGAGCGCCGAGGTCAACCCGACATCGAGTGCGAGCACGCACAGCGGCACGATCACGACATTCGCCACGGGCGCGAGTACCGAGACCATGCCGAACGCCGTCGCTTGGATCGGGTAGGTCGCAGCCTGTGAGACGACTGAACATGCCAGGAGCACCACGAGGGATCGCGGACCCCGCGGTAGTGCGACGCGCACCCAGGCGGTCGCGAGCCCACCGAACAGGAGCAACCCTCCGACCGCAGCCACGGACAGCTGCAGCCCGAGGTCGAAGACCGACCACGGGTCGACGGCGATGATCGCGATAACGGCGACGGCGAGTGCCCCGAGCCCGCTCCTGCGCACCCCGACCAGTTCGGTCACCGCGCCCACCGTCAGCATGAGTGCCGCCCGTACCACCGACGGCGGGAGTCCCGTCACGATCGCGTACGCCCACCCCGCCGCCACCGTGAGCACGAGCGAGAGCGGGCGTGGGAGCATCAGCCGTGTCCCGATTGCTAGCACGAGGCCGCACACGACCGCGAGGTGCGTACCCGAGACGGCGAGGATGTGCGACAGGCCGAGCACCCGGAAGTCCTCCTGGACCGCACTGTCATGAAGGTGTCGTCGGTCCCCCAGACAGATGCCCCGAAGGAGCGCTCCGGCGTCGCCTCCCACGACCCGGGAGCGCTCGAGCGTGCGCGCCCGCCATGCGAGGAGACGACCACGCACTCCCCCACACCAACCATGGTCCTCGAATCGCCATGGGGTGACCGACGCGTGCACACCCCTTCGTGCTGCACGACGGGCGTTCTCGTCCAGCTCGCGAACCTTCGGTATCGCGGAGAACCGCACCACCCGCCCAACCTCGGGAGCGATCACCTCCGAGGGGAGACTCACAGCGAGTCTCACGCCTGCGTATGGACCCGAGAGGATGCGCACGATGATCGTTCGACCGAATCGCCCCTCCGTCGCATCCGCTGCGACCGTGCCGATCCACTCGCGAGCACCCGCATCGGCGAGTCGTGCCACGCGCGCCTTCCACGACACGCCAGCAGCGAGGGAGCACCCGAGGCCCGCCACCGCTCCCGCGAGTGCGAGCGTCGCGAGTCGCCGGATATCGCGCGAGTACCGCCGGCTGGCTGTCCCCGTGATGACCCCGAGGGCGCATGCACCCGCGGCGAGCAGACCGACTCGCTGTCCGCCCATGCCGGTCCACACGCGCCAAGACGCCTCCTCCCCGATGACGACGCCGAGCCAGGCAGCGAGCGCGAACCAGACGATCGGCGGAATCGTCGGTCGCAAGCATGCGTCTTCCCTGCCCTCACCGCGCATGGCGCGTGCCCGAGTGCCGGATCCCGGCGTCTCCCTCGTCATCGCACGGTGATGAGGTCCTTGAGCGCCTCGAAGCGCTTCCGACCGATTCCGGAGACGCGCATGAGATCCTCAACGCGCCTGAACGGACCGTTCCTCTCACGGTCCTCGACGATCCTGGCAGCGGTCGCAGGGCCCACGCCCGGGAGCGCTTCGAGCTGCGCCACGGTGGCCGTGTTCAGGTTGACACGACCCGTCGCACTGGATCCCGAGACAGGACCTCCTCGACCTCCGAGCGCTGCTTCGGACGCGGCGGTCGCCTCATCACGCGTCATGACCCTGACCTGCTCGCCGTCGTCCAGGATCCGCGCGAGGTTCACGCACTCCGGCGCCGCACTCCCGAGCAGTCCGCCGGCTGCTTCGATGGCGTCGATGACGCGCGCGCCCGATGGGAGCTCGTAGACGCCCGGACGCACGACAGCCCCGACGATGTGCACGATCACGCCCGGGGAGCTGGTCGTCTCCGACGGCGGCTCTCCCTCCGCGCTCCGTGGCGCCTCGGGCGCGAGCGGCGTCACCACGTCGCCACTCGATTCCGCGAACAGCGTCAGTCTCACGACGACACCGCCCACGAGCACGACCGCGACCGCGATGGCCGCCACGATGGCGCGGTCGCTCACCCCTGCCAATCCTGCGCGTGCGAGCGCCTCGCTCACACGCAGCCGTACGATCGACGACATGGACGCCCCCTCCTCGCCGGGACGGAGGGGGCGTCCGTCGTGCACAGCATACGCCCGTCACCTCAACGCTGCGCTACTCACTCCTTACCCGGAGTCCACCGCTCGTGTGGATCGTTCACATCAGGGGTGCATGCAGCTGTGCCTCCGGTAGGCAAGCACCGCGAGGGCCGCGAGACATGCGACGACGGACCAGCAGGGCGCCTTGCGCACAGCGTCCGACCTCCTGCTACCGAGGGTCACCTCACGACGAAGCTCACGAGCCGACCAGGCACGACGACCACCTTCGCGACCTCGCGACCCGCCAGATGCTCCGCAACGTTCGGGTTCGCCCGGGCAGCGGCTTCGATCGCCGCCGTGTCGGCGTCCGCCTCCACCGTGATGCGACCGCGCACCTTGCCGTTGACCTGCACCGCGTACTCGATCACATCCGATGCCGCCGCGGTGGGATCCCAGGTCGGCCATGGCACGCTGTGCACGGAGCCACTCCGACCAAGTACCACGCGCCAGAGCTCCTCTGCGAGGTGAGGCACGAATGGAGCAAGAAGAAGCGTGAGCGTCTCCGCGACGCGAGCCTCGAGAGCCGTGTCGCGGCCCGCGAGCGACACGGTACGCCGGTACTCGCCCGCTGCGTTGAGGAGCTCCATGATCGCAGCGAGGGCCGTGTTGAGCTGGAACCGCTCGATATCGCCGGTGACCTTCCCGATCACACGGTGCCGCTCCCGCTCGAGAGCCGCAGCGCCCGGGTCTTGCTCAGGAGCCTGATGCACCTCCTGTTCGGCCGTCTCGCAGACGTAGCGCCACACACGCCCGAGGAATCGGTGGATGCCCTCGAGGCCCTCTTGGCTCCATTCGAGGTCCTTGTCCGGCGGCGCCATGAACAGGATGTATGCCCGCAGGGCATCAGCCCCGTACCTTGCGATCACCTCCTCGGGCGCGACCACGTTGCCCTTGGACTTGCTCATCGTCTCGCCGTCCTTCTTCACCATGCCCTGGGTCAAGAGGTTGGTGAAAGGCTCATCGAACGACAGGAGTCCCATGTCCCGCATGACCTTCGTGAAGAAGCGCGAGTACAGCAAGTGCAGGATGGCGTGCTCGATACCGCCGATGTACTGGTCGACCGGCATCCAGTACGAGACCTTCGCAGGATCGAAGATCGCGTCATCGTCACGCGCGTCGCAGTACCGCAGGTAGTACCAGCTCGAACACGTGAACGTGTCCATGGTGTCGGTCTCACGGCGTGCCGTTCGACCGCAGCTCGGGCACGTCGTCTCGTAGAACTCCGGATGGTCGGCGAGGGTCTCGCCGGCAGTGATGTCGACCTCCATCGGGAGCAGCACCGGCAGATCCTCCTCCGGCACGGGCACGATGCCGCACACAGGGCAGTGGATCGCCGGGATGGGATTGCCCCAGTACCGCTGGCGGCTGATGAGCCAGTCACGAAGCCGGTATGTGACCGACGCCCGACCGAGACCACGCTTAGCGAGCCACGCCGTGACCGCATGCGCCCCCTGAGACCCCTTGCCGCCGGGCATCCCCGTGAAGGGACCCGACTGCACCATCACGCCGGGACCATCGTAGGCCGCCTCCCAAGGCACATCCTCGACGAGTCGGTCGGAGGTCTGGCCGAGTCGTTCGGCGAGCGGGTCATCCTCAGCCACGACGACGGGAGGGATGGGAAGCCCGTACTTCCGCGCGAACTCGAAGTCACGCTGGTCACCGCAGGGCACCGCCATGACCGCACCCGTGCCGTACTCCATGAGCACGTAGTTCGCGACCCACACCGGGACCTTCTCACCATTGACCGGGTTGATGACGAACCGCCCCGTGAACGCGCCGATCTTCTCGGCCTCGCCGCTCTCTCGCGCGACCGCGCTCTCGCGGGTACTCATCTCCTGGACGGCACGCACCTCAGCCTCGAACGACGTTCCCGCGACCAGCTCGTCTATCAGCGGGTGCTCCGGTGCCAGGAGGAAGAAGGTGCAGCCGAACAGCGTGTCGGGACGGGTCGTGAAGACGGTGATCCTCCTGTCGGTCGGCTCACCTGCCGCATCGCACAACGTGAAGTCGACCTCTGCACCCTTCGAGCGCCCTATCCAGTTCGCCTGCATCGTCTTGACGCGCTCTGGCCAACCCGGGAGCTTCTCGAGATCATCGAGCAGCTCCTGCGCGTACTCGGTGATCTTGAAGAACCACTGCTCGAGCTCGCGCTTCTCGACGACGCTTCCGCACCGCCAGCACACACCATCGCCGATGACCTGCTCGTTCGCGAGCACCGTCTTGCACGACGGGCACCAGTTGACGGGACTCGACTTGCGCTCGACGAGCCCGCGCTCCCAGAACTTGAGGAAGATCCACTGGCCCCACCGGTAGTACTCGGGGTCACACGTCCTCACGGTCCGGTCCCAGTCGTAGCTGAACCCCATGCGCCGGAACGAGGCAGCCTGGCGGTCGATGTTCGCATACGTCCACGTCGCGGGATGCGTGCCACTCTTGATCGCAGCGTTCTCGGCGGGTAACCCGAATGCATCCCAGCCGATGGGATGCAAGACGTTGAAGCCGCGCATCGTGAAGTATCGCGCGATGACATCCCCGATCGAGTAGTTCCGCACGTGGCCCATGTGGATGTCGCCCGAGGGGTACGGGAACATCTCGAGGACGTACCGCTTCGGGCGGTCGTCGTCCTCGCTCACGACGTAGAGCCGCTCCTCATCCCACACGCCTTGCCAGCGCGGCTCTATCTCGTGCGGATCGTAACTCCTCACGACCACATCGACTCCTCACCGTTCCGAGCGCGGCACACCCGCGACCGCGCGACGCACGTCGAGCCCCTATTCTAGCCGACCCATGCGCGAATCGGCAGGAACGAGACGGGCCCGCACCGAGGTGCGGGCCCGCGTCGTGCATGAGCTGGCCTCGACTACGGCAGGCCCTTGAGGAGCAGATTCCACCCCTCGATCGTCCAGCTCTGGCTCGGATTGAGCGGGTTGTAAGACGTGAAGCTCGACTCGTACCGGTCGCCCGTCCAGTACGTCGCATCGCCATGGCAGTCGATGCACACCGAGTCCAGGTTGTGCGCGACCTGGCCGAGTACGGCCGTCGACTCGAAGCTCCGACCGGGATTCGAGGTATCGAACCACGAGTCCAGGTCGTTGCTCACTGCCTCATACGCAGCAACACCGTTCATCGTACGCGTCTGGCCAGCGGCGACCGGGGTCCCATCGAAGTTCACACCCCACAGGTTGTCCTTCAGCATGTTCACACCGAGCGTCCGGTGCGGGTAGCTGAAGCCACCATCGAGGCACCGGGCACTGATCCCCGTCGCGGCGCGCGTGCGAACCGCAGCCGGCGCCTTGTACGTCGTCACGCCCTCGAGCGTGGCTGAGGCCGGGTTCGAGGTGTAGGCAGGGCGGCCATACGCCTCCCAGTTCTCGCCATCCTCCGAGTGGCATGTCCGGCATCCAGAGGCACCGGTGTGGCAGTTCGCGCAGTGCGGACCGAAGTTATCGTCGTCGCTCGGGTTCAGGTACTGCTGACGGGCACAGCCACGGGAGTTGGAGTCGTGGCTGTAGGCCGTGACGTAGGTACCGGTCGAGGTATCGCTGGCGTCCGGCTTCCAGACAGTCGCCGCCGCGTCCGACAGGCCAGCAGCACCGTCGTGGCACGACGTGCACATCTCGTTCTCCATGGCCACACCCTTTGGCGCCCACGGGAACGCGAGCGGGAACCGCTCATTGCTGTTCGTGGAGAAGAACGGGCCCCACGAGGCCGCTGGGCCGAGCGGCCACTGCCAGTCTATGGCGAACTTCTTGCCAGCTGGCGCCTTGTTCGCCTGCGCGATGTCCATGTCCGGGGATGGCATCCCGAGGTCATTCATGCCGGAAACGTCATCACCCTGATCCGGGTTCTTGAGGAGCAGGAAGCGCCCCTTGCCGAACAGCGGCTTGTGCCAGACCTCGAGCTCGGGGGCGTCCATGGGCATGTACACGCCACCATTGTTCTGCCAGTCGCCCATGTTCAGGAAGCACGTGTCGATGTTGCCCTCGTCGACATCCACGCCCCAGTACACGTACCAGGACTGGAAGAGCTCTACGAGCTCAGGACCGCTGCCGGACCCCGGCTCGGACGTGCCACCCATGAACAGTGCCATGAGGTTGTTGAAGCCACTCGAGGTGACCTCGCTGTAGCCGTCACCGTTCGAATCCGGCCCGATGTTGCCTGGCGTCATCGCCCAGCCCTGGATATCGCTCGCCGTCGGAGCGAAGACCGGGTCGGCCATCCACGCCTGGAACTTCGCGCCCGTCGTCGCGAGCTCGGTGGCGAGGTTGCTCCCGACCCACGCGCCGATCTCCACCGGTGTGCCGTTGCCCGCACGCTTCACCGCACCTGGCAGCTTCGTCAGATCGCCATCCGCCGGGTACAGCGCCGCTCCTGCCGGCTGGCCCATCCCAGTCCCCAGGTCGATCTTGAGCATCTCCTGCAGCCGGTACATCTGCGTGTCCATGAAGGTCACGCCATAGATGGTGTCGACATAGCCGCTCCCTGCAGGATGCGATGGGCTTCCGAACGCCTCGAGCACGCGCGCGGAGTTGCCGTGCGGCGTGTGGCAATCGAAGCACGAGAAGCCCTGCGGATCGCTGTACGCCGGCTGGATGTCAGCAGGCGCCTTGCCACGGTACCCGAGGGTGTGGCCCGTGCCGAAACCCATGGTGGTCGTCGGAATGGCAGAGGCCTGGGTCATGTCGTACGTACCGGTGCGGTAGTCGTTGTCCATCATGATGTTGAGCTGTGAGCCGCCACCACCACCGTGGCAGTAGTCACATGCAGCCTCACGGCTGTTAGCGCGCAGGAGCATGAAGCTGCCCGACGCGTAGTGCGTCGAGTGGCAGTCCTGGCACTTGTTCGTCGTCGTGGTATAACCACCATGGGGACCGCTGAAGTAGCCGGATTCTCGGGTGTACAGTCCTCCGTAGGTCTGACCCGAGCCGTGCTGGTTGTACCCCTCCGCGTATGCGGCGGCGGTCCCCACCAGCAACACCGCGACACAGAGTGCTCCTATGGTGAGCAGTCTGCGCGTCATGGATCCCTCCCTTGTGTCGTTGCGATCGAATCCGTGCGTCATCTCACGATCACCTCCCTCCCGACGCGGTCTCCGTGCTCAGGCCTCCGTACGGACAGCCGGAGCTCGCTGCCACCTAGTGAAGCCAAGAACGAGCGATACTGCAAGGGGTATCGTGTGGGTCATGTGAATTTCCGATGAACGGACCTTCATAGGCGATGAACGTCACTATGAACGACGATGCCCGCCGCGGATCGTCCGCGACGGGCATCGTTCTCACCGTCTGGTGGAGCCAAGGGGGCTCGAACCCCTGACCTCATGGCTGCCAGCCATGCGCTCTCCCAGCTGAGCTATGGCCCCTGGCTGCCGCTCGAAGCAGCATGGGCTAGTATACCAGGCCGCCCCCGCCGGTCAACCTCCCCCGGGGCCGGCTTGGCATGGGCCGCGCGTCTTGCACTACGACCGCAACGATCCTGCGCACCGTGATAACCATCACACACCCCAGCGTCTGGGGTACATACCTGCTGACGCGCTACTTCCATAGAACGCGTGTCTGCCATCATGGCCCGGTACGATTCGTTTCTGAGGAGGCGACGATGGAGCTGCTCGCGCGAACCTGTAAGACCGAACGCATGAACATAGAACGGCTGATCGCCCGCGTCTTCGTTGCGCTGGGTGGCCTCTTCTGGGTCATCGCAGCGTTCAGTGCGGAGTTCGCTTACAAGGAGAAGGCATTGCTGGATGCCGTCACGACCGCTTTCATCCCGCTCGCGATCGCCGTCATCGCGCTCGCCGTCGGCTGGTTCTTCGAGGTCCTCGCTGCGCTCCTTCTCGGTGTCGGCGTCGTCGGCGTCGTGGTCTGGGGCCTCATCACAGGCTGGGAGCTCGGCGTGTGGATGACGATGGCCGCCGTCCTCGTCGCACCCATGGCCATCGCCGCGCTGCTCTTCCTTCTGGCAGCTCGTATGCAGCGCATCTGCACACTGGAGGAGCAGCACGTCAGCTGATGGTGCTGCCGCACGGAAGCCCGACAACAGAACGACGGCGCCGTTCACTCCATGGCAACAGGAGGCCCCTCGATGGCGACCTCGATGGGCGTCTCCGTGTGGCGGCCGCGCAGCGTCCCGCTCACCTCGGAGACGAGCATGCCTGCAAGGATGAGCGCCGCCCCCGCCAGGCCACGCCACCCGAGCGCCTCGCCGGCGAGGTAGCCGAACAATCCCCCGAACGCCGGCTCAGTTGTGAGTACGAGCGCCGTCTTCGCTGGGGAGAGGTGTCGCTGCGCGTACGTCTGGATCGCGAAGGCCACCGCTGACCCGAACACGCCCGTCACCACGATGGCGACGATGAGTGCAGCACCAGAGGGGATCGGCGCTCGCTCGGTCGCGAGTGCGATGGCGCCCGTCAAGACCGCAACCGTCACGAGCTGGACGAAGGTGAACGCACGGACGTCGAGCCCTCGCCCAGGACCACCGAGCACGATCATGTGCGCGGAGTACGCAACCGCGCACAGGAGCACCCGCGTATCTCCGGCGTTCCAGCCGCCCGTGCCGCCTCCCGACAGGAGGTACAACCCAACGACGGCGAGGAGCACACCCACGACCGTCGCCCCGCGAGGAGGCCGCCTGAGGAGTGCGGTCTGCATGAGCGGCGTGATCACCACGAACATACCCGTGATGAACGCCGCCTTGCTCGCGCTCGTAGCCATGAGCCCCCACGTCTGAAAGACGTAGCCAGCAGCCAACAGTAGGCCAGCGAGGAACCCGACGCGCACCACGCGGGGCGTCAAGCGCCTGAGCGTCGAGGGGAACAGCAGCACGAACGCGACGCTCGCCAGCGCGAACCGCCACCAGAGAAACGCGTACATCGGATACCGTTCAACGACGCCTTTGACCACGACGAAGGTGCCGCCCCACACCATCGCGACGCACACCAGCGCAGCCGTGATGAACACACCCCGAGCCCTCGGCGTCACGAGCGCGCTTCCTCCACGCTCCGGTCCGTCGGGTTCACCACCGCAAGCGGGAGCTCGACGCGCTCCACGTCACCCCACAAACGCTCGAGGCGGTAGAAGTCCCGCTCCTCTGGCTGGAAGATGTGCATGACGACATCGCCGAAGTCCAGCAGGACCCACCGGGCCTCTCGCTCACCCTCGCGTCCGATGACGTGCACGCCGGCCGCCTTGAGCCTCATCTCGACCTCTTCGGCGATAGCGGCCACCTGCCGGTCGCTCGCACCGGTCGCTATCACGAAGTACTCCGTGATCACGAGGACCGGACCGACGTGCAGAGCGACCACGTCGCTTGCCTTCTTCTCAGCAGCCGCATGAGCGGCGAGGATGGCGACCTCTCGTGCGTCCAGTGTGCTCACCCCTTCGCAGGTGTCCAGTCTCGCCCGATGATGACGATGATATCAGCGACGTCCTGTTCGGATTCCTGCTCGACGATCCTCCCGGTCCTCAGGACCTCCCTCACCTTCTCGGCTTGCTCGGTTCGTCCCGGTTTGCAGATGACGAGCGTCTCCTTGTAGTCGAAGCGGTCGGCGTTCTTCGTGTCCACGATGCGCATGCCTGCCTTGATGAGCTCCTGGGCCGCCTGCCCTGCGGCAGCGGGCAGCCCGGCTCCGTTGTACACGATGACCCGCACGACCCCATGCTCCACCCCGAGCCGCACGCCCCACCACGTGAACAGAAGGTCGGCGACCTGCTCACGCTTCGGCTCGAGGTACGTCTGGTTACCGACGTTCACCGGCTTGATCGGTAGCGGCACGAGAGCGACCTGTTCCGTGGTAAGACCGTCCGCGAAGCGCGCGAATGCCTCGAGCGCTGAGGGCGACAGGTCGCTCTGGCGTACCTTTCCGAACACGCCCTTGAGTGACTGACTCTGCAGGGCAGCCTGGTACGTCTCCTTGTCGATGACGACGTAGTGTTCGAACGGCACGCCGAGATAGTTCGAGATCGCTGCGAGGGAGACCTCCGAACCGGCCTTGAAGCTCTCCCCGATGCGCTCGAATCCCTGCCCCGGGACCTCCATGAACGCGCCATCCGGGATCGCGATGCCGAACGCCTGTCCCTTCCTCTGGTCGAGCCGCACGGCGAGGAAGTCGGTCCCCGCCGTCTCGTCGGTGGCGATGATGAGCACGTTGTCCCTCGCCCTCTCGGCCACGGCCTCGGGCGAATTCGCGCGCTTGGCCTCCTCGATGGCCATGTGACGAGCAAGCGCGTTGATGCCCGTCGCGATGAGGAGGAGCATGCCGATGGCCGCGGCGCCGCCCGCGACGAAGAGGACCGCGACGCGTACACCCGCGGCGATACCACGGCCGATGCGCTCGAGCCGCTCCGCGAACCCACTCCGCACACGTTCGAGCCGCAGGGCGCGCCGCAGGCGCTTGCCGGCCTTCGTCGAGCGTTTCGTGGTGCGGTAGCCCCGAGTGAACGGACGACGCGCATCATCGCCTCGAGCCGCACTCGCGCGACGCCTCGGGTAGTCGTTGCGCGTCCGCTCGGCGCTCACCGCAGGCCCCCTGCGATGGCGTTCCACGCGTCGAGCGTCCTGGGATGGATGGGGCGCCTGGACTCCACGAGGTGCTCCATCGATGCGGCATACGTTCGAACGTACAGCTCGTGCAGCGGCACCGTGCCGATCGCACTGCGCAGACGAGCGGCGGAAGCGTGGGTCCTCCCGGGTTCGACCGCGTCAGCGACATACACGACCATGTCAAGGTCGGACATGTGCGCATCTCCGACCGTGTGGCAAGCGATGGCGTGGATGACGTCCTCGTCGATGCCCTCGAACAGCTCGCGGGCGAGCGCAGCGCCCACCGGCGCGTGCAGCAGGTACGGCACCGCGCGGTCGACCGCGGTCACTTCGATCCCTCGGCGTCTCGCCTGTCTGACGAGCTCCTCGGGAGATTCGGCGCGCGCGAGATCGTGCAGGACACCCGCGACCTGGGCCTTCCTGGCATCGACCGCGTACGCTTCGGCGATGCGCCAAGCGGTCCGAGCGGTCCGCTCACAGTGCGCCACATCACTTGCGTCCAGGCGTTGCGCAAGGACAGCGAGCGCATCCTCGTAGCGCGGCAGCACGCCCCTAGCCACCTCCGCCGTACAGGCCATTCTTCGCGATGTACGCAGCGACGGCCTCCGGAAGCAGGTACCGTATCGGGCGCCGCTCGGCGACCCTTGCGCGGATATCGGTCGAGGAGATCGCCAGCGCCGGGACCTCCATGAACTCGACGCGCATCCTACGTGCATCCTCCTCGGAGAAGCGCGAGAGGTCGTAGCCCGGCCGCGTCGCCGCGATGAACGTGCACACATCGGCGAGCACCCCGGAGTCCTTCCAGGTGAGGATGTCCCACACGGCATCCGCGCCGGTGATGAAGTACAGCTCGGCTTGCGGACCGTGGATCGAGCGCAGCTGCAGCATGGTATCGACCGTGTACGTGACCCCAGGTCGGTCGATCTCGAGACGCGAGACCTCGAAGTCCGGATTGCTCGCCGTCGCGATCACGGTCATGAGGTAGCGGTGCTCGGCAGGGGTCACCCGCAGGTGCGTCTTGCGCGCTGGACGCCCCGTCGGCATGAAGACCACCCTGTCCAGATTGAACTGGACGAGCGCTTCTTCGGCGGTGACGAGGTGACCGTAGTGGATCGGGTCGAACGTCCCGCCCATGATGCCGAGTCTCAGCTTCTTCCTCACTCGCGTATCTGTCCGCTCCCCATCGCGATGTACTTCGTGGTCGTCAGCGCCGCGAGCCCCATGGGACCGCGTGCGTGCAGCTTCTGCGTGGAGATGCCGATCTCCGCTCCGAGACCGAACTCGCCGCCGTCGGTGAATCGAGTCGACGCGTTCACGTACACGGCAGCGGCATCGACCTCGTTCAAGAAGCGGAGTGCCGCCTGGTAGTCCTCGGTGACGATGGCCTCCGAGTGCTTCGTTCCGTAGTGGTTGATGTGGCGGATGGCCTCATCGATCCCACCCACCACCTTGCATGCGATCTTGAGGTCGAGGTACTCGGTCTCCCAGTCCTGCTCGGTCGCGGGCTCTATGCGGGTGATCGCGCCGAGTGCGCGCGTCCTATCGTCGCCATAGACGGTCACCCCCGCCTCCTCGAGGGCCTTGAGGATCGGTGGTAGGACGCGCTCGTGGATCGACTCATCGATGAGCAGCGTCTCGGCAGCGTTACAGACGCCGGGGCGCTGGCACTTCGCGTTGACGACGATCCGCTTCGCCATGGCGGCGTCGGCGGCCTCATGCACGTAGACGTGGCAGTTACCCACGCCGGTCTCGATGACCGGGACCTTCGCGTTCTCCACCACGCTGCGGATCAATCCGGCCCCGCCTCTCGGGATGAGCACATCGATGAGGCCGTGCAGTCCCATGAGCTCCTCGGCGACAGCGTGGTCGGTCGATTCGATCGACTGGATGCACCCCTCGGGCAGACCAGCGCCGGTCGCCGCACCAGCCAACACGCGCGTGAGCATGACGTTCGAGCGTTGCGCGAGCGACCCGCCGCGAAGGATGACCGCATTCCCCGTCTTGATGCACAGTCCAGCGGCATCGGCCGTCACGTTGGGGCGTGCTTCGTAGATCATCGCGACCACGCCGAGCGGGACACGCACCTGCTGGAGCCAGATCCCGTTCGGAAGCCGCGAACCACTCACGACCTCGCCGATGGGATCCGGGAGCAACGCGAGGCTCTTCAGCGCCTCGGACATCGACTTCAAACGCATAGGATTGAGTTCGAGTCGGTCCAGGAGCGCGGGCGCCGTGCCCTTCGCTCGGGCGGCATCCATGTCCTGTCCGTTCGCCTCGAGGATCTCCTCCTGCCGAGCGATGAGCGCGTGCGCCATCGCCAGGAGAGCGCGGTCCCGCTGCTTCGTGGAGGTGGCCGCGAGGGCCACCGCCGCCTCACGCGCCCGTGTCGCGAGCTCCCGTGCCTCAGACATGTGTGGTTCCCTCCTGCCCGGTGCGCCTCTCGAGCCGCACCACACGCCTCATCACCGTCACACGATCACGAGGTGATCTCGGTGGATGACCTCGGTACCATCATAGCCCGGCAGGACCTTCGCGATCTCAGCGGTTCGCATGCCCTTGATCCTCCGGAGGTCCTCTGCGGAGATACCAGCCACTCCGCGCGCGACGACGGTACCGTGCCGATCGAGGACGGCGACAGCGTCCCCGACGAAGAAGCTCCCGGTCACATCCAGGACACCGGCCGGGAGCAGGCTGCCGCCCCGCAAGCATAGGGCGTCCCGAGCGCCATCGTCAATCGTGATGGAACCCACGGTATTGCCAGCATATGCCAACCACAGCTTCTTGCCCTTCAATGCGGCCTTACCGCCCGCGAACAGCGTGCCGACCGGCTTGCCTGCGACAGCATCCACGATGACAGCTGGCCGACGGCCATGGCAGACGACCATCGGTATCCCGGCATCCATGAGCACCTCTGCCGCCTCGATCTTGGTGGCCATCCCGCCGGACCCCACCCGGGAGCCAGGACCGCCCGCGGCGGCGCGTACATCCTCCGTGAGCTCGGTCACGTGCTCGACGAGGCGCGCAGCCTCGGACGAGCGTGGGTCGGCATCGTACAGACCCTCGATGTCGGTCAAGAGGATCGCCAGATCCGCACGCACCATGACAGCCACGAGCGCGGCTAGGTAGTCGTTGTCACCGAATCTGATCTCGTCGACAGCTGTCGTGTCGTTCTCGTTCACGACCGGCATGATCCCGAGTTCGAGCAGTCGTCGGAGGGTGCGACACGCATTCACGTACGCTTGACGCACACCGACGTCGTGCCGTGTCAGGAGCACCTGCCCCACTGTGATATCGTGCCTTTGCGCTAGCTTCGCGTACCGCTCGACGAGGCGTACCTGACCGACGGCGGCAGCCGCCTGGAGTGACGGCATGTCCGTCGGTCGCGCGGACAACCCGAGTGCTTCGACGCCAGCAGCGATCGCGCCGGATGTGACGAGCACGACCGGCCGCCCCTCCTCGCGGACCGCCGCGAGTTGCCCCATCAGATCCGCGAGGTAGCCGTCGTCTATCCGGCCAGACGCATCCGTCAGGGTGTTCGAGCCCACCTTCACGACGATGGCGTGCGTCCCCATACGACCTACCGTTCCTCGTCCGAACGCCCGATGGCCTCGAACTCGAATGATACCGGTCCGATCGTCACCGTGTCCCCATCACGCGCGCCCGCATCGATGAGGGCCTGCTCGACACCTGCCCGCTGAAGGCGCCTCTGGAGGTATGCCACCGCCTCCTCGTTGCCCATATCGGTCATGATGACCATCCGTTCGATGCGACCGCCCTCGACGACGAAGTGATGAGGACCCGTGCGACGCACCTCGATGACGCGCTCTCGACGCGGCTCGTAGACGTACGTGGCCTCGTAGTTCTCCTCTTCCTCGCGCTTCGCGCTGCGCAGACCGTGAACCGCGTGCGCCGTGGCCTTGATGAGCTGCGTCATCCCCTCGCCGGTGACCGCGGAGACAGCGAAGTACGGCCGCCCGGCGTGCTCACACCACGCGCGTACACGCTCGGAGGTCTCCCGGGCACCCTCGACGTCCAGCTTGTTGCCGACGACGATCTGCGGGCGCTCGGCCAACTCGACCGCATGTGCCGCGAGCTCGCGGTCGATGATCGCGATGTCCGAGACCGGGTCGCGACCTTCGTACCCGCCGCCAAGGTCGACGACGTGCAGGATGAGTGCGGTGCGCTCGATGTGACGCAGGAACGCGTGGCCGAGTCCGGCCCCCTCGCTCGCCCCTTCGATCAGGCCGGGCACGTCCGCCACGACGAACGAGCCCTCCTCGCCAGCGTCGACCACGCCGAGGCTCGGTGTGAGCGTGGTGAAGGGATACTCCGCGATCTTGGGGCGGGCCGCACTCATGCGTGCGATGAGCGAGGATTTCCCGACGCTCGGGAAACCTACGAGCGCGGCGTCGGCGAGGAGCTTGAGCTCAAGGGAGACCCACCGCTCCTCACCGGGCTCTCCGAGCTCGGCGAAGGTCGGAGCACGTCGGGTCGGCGTGACGAAGTGTGTGTTCCCGCGACCACCGCGGCCACCCCGTGCCACGACGACCCGCTGCCCATGGCGGTCAAGGTCCGCGATGAGCTCGCCACTGTCAGCTTCCCTCACCACGGTGCCGACCGGCACCTTCAACACCAGGTCGGCACCGCTCGCCCCGTCGCGGCGGCCACCCTTGCCGTGATGACCGCGCTCCGCCTTGAAGTGACGCCGGTATCGGTAGTCCAGCAACGTAGAGATTGCCTGGTCAGCCTCCAGCAAGACATCTCCGCCCTTGCCGCCATCGCCTCCATCCGGCCCGCCCTTCGGTACGTGGGCCTCCCGTCGGAAGGAGGCGCAGCCCGCACCGCCATCGCCACCCCGAACATGGATCTTCGCTTCGTCCACGAACATCTCGGACACCCCCTGGTGAAGAAGGCCCCCCACCAAACGGCGGGGGGCCTTGGCACGCGTCGGTGTGCTGACGCCCTGCTAGTCCGCGAGCGGTCGCACGTGCACCCGGCGGTCCTTGCCACGCGTGAACTCGACGACGCCGTCGATCTTCGCATACAGCGTGTCGTCGCGCCCGAGGCCGACATTGACGCCCGGCTTGAGGCGCGTTCCCCGCTGGCGAACGAGGATCGAGCCAGCCGTCACGACCTGCCCGGCGAACCGCTTGACGCCCAGTCGCTTGGCCTTCGAGTCGCGGCCGTTCTTGGTCGATCCGAGACCTTTCTTGTGAGCCATGGTCGCTACTCCTTCGGTGTCTCTTCGGTGGCGGTGTCGGCCTTCTTCGCGCGATCGGACCGCGTCCTCGGCTTGTCCTCACCGCTCGCGAGAGCATCGGCCTCCGCGACCTTCGCCTTCGCGGCACTCCGCTTCGGGGCAGCCTTCGCAGCCGGAGCCGCCTCAGGCGCTTGCGCTGTGGCCTCCTCCGCTGCAGCAGCGTCCGCCTTCTTGCTCGCACGCCTCTTCGGGGCGACGAGTTCGATGTCGTTGATGAGCAGCGTCGTCTGCGGCTGGCGGTGACCCTTCGTCCGCTTGTAGCCCTTGCGGCGCTTGAACTTGAAGACGATCTGCTTGTCACCGAGGAAGTGCTCGACGACGGTCGCGGTCACCACAGCGGCGGCCGCATCATCTCCCACGAGCACCGTCCCCTCATCGGCGACGAACAGCGCCGGCAAGGTCACGGTCTCGCCAACGGGTGCGTCGATCTTCTCGACGACCGCCACAGACCCCTTCTCGACGACGAGCTGCTTGCCGCCAGTCTTCACGATGGCATACATGGATGTCGACTCCACTCCTGAGGGATTCAGACGCGACGAGATATGCTAGCAAACGGCCACCAGGGCGTCAAACGGAGCGACGAGCCGAACGACGGTCGAGGAACGAGCGCCTACTGCAGCATCGCGCGGACCTCGTCCGGTAGCATCGGCATCTCGATGCCGAGCTTCGTGAACTGGTCACGGAAGCCCTGCATCATCTCCTTGAACGTGCTCATCATGTACCGGCGCTTGAAGCCATCCGGCAGGGCGATGACCTGCTTGGCCTTGTGCGTGTAGAACCGCATGTAGCAACGAGCCAGCGCCTCGTTGACCTCATGGAGGGTCATCTCGTACGGCTCGATGATCGGTGTCGCGAGGTTGTACTGCGACCAGTCCGTCACTCGAACGCGGTCCTTCACCTGCTCATAGAGGGGCGTGAATGGCATCGGTGTGAGCACGGGGAAGACTGCGATGTCAGGATCGAGGGCGATGGCGACCTCGATGGTCCTCTCGACGGAGTCCCACGTCTCTGTGACGTACCCGATCATGAACGACGCTTCGGTGGCTATGTCGTGCTCCCGTGCGAGGTCGAGTGCGCGCTTGTTCATCTCCATGTCGGTACCCTTGTCGAGCGTCGCGAGGATCTCGTCCGTGCTCGCCTCAAGCCCGAGGTACAGGTGCACGACCCCTGCCTCGCGATACTTATGCAGGATGTCCGCATCACGGATGATGTCCTCCACCCGCGTCTCCATGAGGATCTTGGCGGGCGAGCCGCTCTCGATGAGCAGGTCGAGGATGCGCTCCCAGCGCTCTCGGTCACACGTGGGGTACGGGTCGATCATCGTCACGAACTCGACGCCGTATCCCTCGACGAGCTCACGTATCTCGGCGACCGCGCCCTCGGGTGAACGCCCACGCCACGTCCCGCGCCAGAACTGCCGATGACTGCAGAAAGAACAGCTCATCATGCAACCGCGCGAGGTGAGTACGGATGCGAGCCGTCCCTTCGGCTCGATGTTGTAGTGATAGATGTCCCAGTCGAGCAGGTGCCACGCTGGGTGGAGGGTATCGAGGTCCTCGATGTGCGGCCGCGCCGGCGTGGCGATGGCCGACCCATCACGGACGAACGCGATGCCCTGCACGGTGCCGACATCCCCACCACGCTCGAGCACGCCGAGCAGCTCCTCGAGCGTGGCTTCCATCTCGCCGCGCAAGACGTAGTCGAGACGGTTCTGCGGGTCGGTGAGTAGCCGCTCGTACATGAACGTCGGCAGCGGGCCGCCCATCATCGTGATGATCCGATCGTCGACCGCCTTCGCGAGCGAGAGCGCTCGCAAGGCTGCAGGTACGGAAGCCGTTGCGATCGCGCCCGTGACGGGGAGGTAGTCGAAGGCCATGACCACGTCCGGCGCGTAGCGCTCGATCTCAGCACGGATGTCCTCGAACCCGCGCTCCTCGTTCATCGCATCGAAGATGCGAGCCTCCCACCCGGCCTTCTCGGCCACCGTGCCCAGGTAGGCGAGCTGCAGCGGCGGCCACGTACCGATGATCTGGACGCCCCAGCAGCGATACGGCGGGACGATGAAGAGGATGCGCTTCATGTGACCCCATTCACACGTTCGGACGACGGTACGATTCTACCACTCGCGTCCCACGCCTCCCTCAACGAGCGTCCGGACCGAGGTGACCCTCGATCACCACGCGTACGTCCGTCGGCGCGCACGTCGGGTCAGCGATGAGGGTCACGTGCTTGCCGGTCTCCGCTCTGAGGATCGGCACTGCGTTGTTCCCGGGAGCGGTGACCAGGTCGTACGTGTCCGGATGGAGCGCGATGAGGTACGCGGAGGACCGACCGGTCGTCAGGATCTCGCGCAAGCGCCGTTCGGCGGAGATGCGCTTCGTCGTGTCCGAGACTACGCGCCCTTCCCCGTCGCACAGAGGGCATCGCTCCGTGAGCACCCCGTACAGTCCGTCCGTCACGTTCTTCCGGGTCATCTCGACGATGCACAGCCGGGACATCTCCATGACGCGCGTCTTCGTGCGATCGCGCTCGAGGGCCGCCTTGAGCCGCTCCTGTACGAGCTCCCGATGGTGCGCGTCATCCATGTCGATGAAGTCGATGCAGATGATCCCGCCGATATCCCTCAGACGCAGCTGTCGAGCAGCCTCCTCAGCGGCCTCGAGGTTCGTCCGCAGGATCGTATCAGCGAGGTCCTTCTTGCCGACGTACGAGCCGGTGTTCACGTCGATGGCTGTCAGGGCCTCGGTCACGTCGATCGTGATGTGTCCGCCGCTCGGCAGGGGAACCACGCGCTTCGTCGCAGCCCGAATCTGAGGTCTCAGCCCGAAGGTCTCGAAGAGCGATCCGCGATCCTTGTGCAGCGACACCCTCCTGACGAGCTCGGGCGATGTCTTGCGCAAGAAGGAGACGACCTTCTCGTACGTCTTCTTATCGTCGACCACGAGACGCTTGTACTCCACGCTGAAAGCGTCGCGCACCATGCGCAGGGCGACATCCATCTCCGTGTACACGACCTCGGGTGCGAGAGCCTCACGCGACTGGACCTGTACGCGCCGCCACAGTCTGGACAGGAACTCGATGTCAGCGATGAGGTCACGCTCGTCGGCGCCAGCTGCAGCGGTGCGCACGATCACGCCCACGCCCTCTGGGACATGAGGTTCGACGAGCGCATGCAGACGGTCACGCTCCGCCTGTGGGAGCTTCCGGGAGATGCCGATGAACGGTGAGAAGGGCATGAGGACGCAGAAGCGACCTGGGAGCGTGATCTCGGTCGTGACCCGCGGGCCCTTCGTCCCCATCGGGTCCTTGACGACCTGGACCAACACCTGTTGCCCCACCTTGAGGAGCGACTGGATGTCTCGACGGGGCAGCCCGGTCACGTCCTCCTGCGTGACGACCTCATCGACGTAGAGGAACGCGTTCTTCTCGAGCCCGATGTCGACGAACGCCGCTTGCATACCGGGCAGCACGTCCCTGACCTTGCCGAGGTAGATGTTCCCGACGACGCTGCGCTTCGGGCGCTCGATGTACAGCTCGACCAGCACACCGTTCTCGACGATCGCGACGCGCGTCTCGTGTGCATCGTGCGAGATGAGCATCTCGCGTGTGATACCTGCCACTGTCTACCCCCGTCACAACGGGCGGCGCACAGTCCCATCATCCTTCTCGATGAGTAGATCGGTGCGCATCACGGACACGACACGTCCGTCGATCGCGCCGTACGCCAGTGCCGCGTTCACGAGGGCGTCCGGACGGAGGGAGCCACGCGGAGACATGCGAACGTGCACCTCGACGAGGCACCCCCCACCCACCGAGCGCGCGGACGGCTCCTTCGGGAGCGCCTCCGTGAGCTCGAAAACCTTCTCCTTGCCCTTGTGTTCGACGGCCAGCGACCCGCTCGCGACGACGGAGCGAAGTGAGCCGGCCAGGCTCTCTTCCAGGCCCCCTCCTCCCTCCACCTCCACCTCGTAGACGGCGACCGTCAGCGCTGAGGCGAGCGACGGCTCCCGGTCGTGCACGTACGCCGCCGCCTGCGCGGCTAGCTCCTCGTGCGAGGCGCGGGCCAGCGCCGCCAGTGCCTCATGAGCCGGCACGTACGTCGTCAGCTGAAGATCATAGTACTCCCTCAGCCCCGCCGTTCCGACCGGGAGTGCAGGACCGAACGCGATCCGCATGTGCGGATTGAAGCCCTGCGACACGGCATACGGCAAGCCCGCGCGTCGCACAGCTCGCTCGCACGCGCGAACGGTCTCCAGATGCGACAGGAATCGCAGACGCCCCGTCTTCCGGTAGCACACCCTGAGCCGAAAGCGACCATCAGCCACGGCGATCACCCACGATCACGTTCGACCCTCCGAGCGTCCCACAGACCCCGCAGCCGGTGCACCCTGCGACCGCACAATCAGGCGTCCGGATGCCCTCCAGAGCGCGACGACGTTCGATCCGCAGGTAGCGCTCGGAGAGCCCTGCAGAGACGTGCGCCCATGGGAGCGGCTCGTCCTCGGGCCATGCACGATGCGCGATCGCTGACGGGTCGACGCCACACTCCTCGAATGCCCGCATCCACCGCTGCAGGGAGAAAGACTCACTCCAGGCGTCGAAGCGAGCGCCGAGCTGCCACGCGCGCTCGATCACGTCTGAGAGTTCGCGGCCGCCGCGTGCGAGCACCGCTTCCAGGAACGATGCCTCAGCATCGTGGAAGGACAGCTCCACACCCTTGCGCGGCATCACCCTCCGCACGATGTCGTGCCTGCGGTGGACCTCCCCGAGGGGAATCTGCGGCTCCCACTGGAACGGTGTGTGGGCCTTGGGAACGAACGTCGAGACCGAGACCGCGACCCGTACCGATCCTCGCTCACCTGCAGGTGTGGCCCCCCGAGCGGTCTCCACCACGCGTCGAACGAGCGCGCCGATCTCCGCGCAGTCCTCATCGGTCTCGGTGGGCAGACCGATCATGAAGTACAGCTTCACGCGACGCCAGCCAGCAGCGAAGGCGCGCTCCACGGTGGACAGCACATCGTGCTCCGTGATGTTCTTGTTGATCACGTCCCGCAGACGCTGCGTAGCGGCCTCCGGCGCGAAGGTGAGGCTGGCCCGCTTGCCCTGCCCGAGGAGTCGCGCCAACTCGAACGTGAACGCGTCGAGCCTGAGCGAGGGAACGGAGATCGCGATGCCCGTCCCCTCGAGTCGGCGCACCAGACGCCTCACGATATCGGCGAACTGCGAGTGGTCCGCGGTCGAGAGTGAGGTGAGGGAGACCTCCTCGTACCCGGTGCACCGCAGAGCGCGCACCGCGTCACGGACGACCGCGTCGGCACCACGTTCACGCACAGGACGATAGACCATGCCGGCCTGACAGAAGCGACACCCGCGTACGCACCCGCGCAGGACCTCGATCGCGACCCTGTCATGCACGACGTCGACGTACGGAACCACTGGACAGACCGGCGAGGCGAACGGCGTCAGATCCCGGACGAGGCGCTTGCGGATGGTGCGCGTGCCTGGGACATCGAGGAGCGGCACGTACACACCGCCGATGCGACGCAACCGCTCGAGCACCTCCGTGCGCGACGCACCGTCCTGCCGGGCCTCACGCACCACCGAGGCGATCTCACGGGCTGCCTCCTCACCATCGCCGATGAGTATGGCATCGAAGAACGCTGCGATGGGCTCCGGATTGTACGCGCACGGCCCACCCGCGATCACGAACGGGTCGGCAGGACCACGGTCGCAGGCACGGAGTGGTACGCCAGCCAGGTCGAGCAGCTCGCAGACGTTCGTGTACGTCAGTTCGTGCGGCAGCGTGACACCGATGATGTCGAACGCGGCGACCGGGTCCAGCGACTCCAGCGCGAGAAGCGGCGCACCCCTCCTCCGGAGTGCATCAGCCATGTCCTTCCATGGCACGAACGTCCGCTCACAGCTCACGCCTTCCATGTCGTTCAGGGCGGCGTAGAGTATCTGGATGGCCTGATTCGCCATACCGACGTCGTAGACGTCCGGGTAGGCGAGCACGACCCGGAATGCGTCCGGCATCGGGGTCCTCGCGCCCCACTCGTGATCCACGTACCGTGCGGGACGTTCGACCTGGGACAAGATGGCCGAAAGCGCCGTTGGGATCGCTTCACTCACCGGCATCCCTTACCAGCGCGGATGGCCGGCCCCCGGATCTGAGGCCTGCGACGACCGCGCCGAGGTCCGCACCCCTCTCGAAGTACGCGATCGCGGCCTTCCCCATCGCGATCGTGCCACCATACCCGACGCCACCCTTGACCGCCCAGCCAAGGACGGGAACGAGGCCGAGCGCCTGCCGGGCGACCCCACGGAAGAGGAGGCCACCTCCCACGACGGCGAGGAGCTCCTTGACTCGTTCCGGGCCGAGCGGCCCACCGTATGCCGCCGCGATCCGGAGGAGCATCTTGGCCTGGTTCGCGGTCATGATGGGCATGTCCGCACCCGGCAGGAACGCCGCTGCACCGATGAGCGCGTTCTGCCACGCCGTGGTACGGACGGCCTCCTCAGCGACGGCACGCCGGGTGAACGGCAGGTTGTGCGCCAAGGCGAGCCGCTTGGTCGGGAGCTCCTCTGCGAGCCATGCGGCGAGGCGGTCCTCCAGGAGGCGTCGGGGATCGTCGTCCACGACCACATCCGCGCGCGGATGCTCTAGCAGCGCAGCGAGGTCGTCCGCGAGGGACCCGCCTCCGAGCGCGATGACGACCGCCGGCAGGTGGACGGTACGAACAGCGCGCAGCAGGTCCTTGAGATCGGTCGATGCACCACCAGCGACCGCGATGAGGGCGTCGGTCCCTGGTCGAATTGCGAGCGTCCGACCCGGTTCGATGGCCTCGACCTGGAGCGAGGCCGAGGCTGTCACTGGGCGGACCGTCTCGCGCACCGCATCGACGAGCGCGTCCGGCGCATCGAGTTCGAGGACGATCGCCAGCCCCAGCTCCCGCTCGCGATCCCTGACGAGGGCTGCGGACGTCTTCACGAGATCGCGTACGTCGACCGGAACGGCCATGCGCACTCCCTTCATCGCACCCCTCACGTGCCGTACCTCCGAGACCAGACCGAGAGGAGCAGCCCGACCGCACCCAGGTTCGTGACCATGGCCGAGCTACCGAAGCTCATGAACGGCAGCGGGATGCCCGTGATAGGCATGATACCCACCGTCATACCGATGTTCTCCACCACCTGGAACAACCACATACCGACGACACCAGCCGCGATGAGCGTCCCATACGCATCACGCGCCGAGGCGGCGATCCCGAGTGCGGTGACGAGCAGGCCGAGGTACAGTCCGAGCAGCGCGATGGATCCGACGAACCCGAGCTCCTCCCCCAACACGGCGAAGATGAAGTCCGTGTGTCGCTCCGGGAGGAAGTGCAGGTTCGATTGCGTACCGCTCCGAAGACCCGTGCCGTACAACCCGCCGGAACCGATCGCGATCTTCGATTGCGCCAAGTTGTAGCCGGCTCCCTTGGGGTCGACGCTCGGGTCGATGAAGACGAGGAGGCGGTCCTTCTGGTACTCCTTGAGGGCGACGTCCTTGCCCGCCAGCCGATCCAACGTCGTGTCAGCCGCGAGGACACCGACCACGAGCACCAACGCCACCACGGCGAGTACCGCGAAGTGCCGACCCTTCGCCCCTCCCATGAGAAGCATCGTGAACGTCATCGCGACGAACACCATGCCCGTACCGAGGTCCGGTTGCATGAGGATGAGTACCATCGCTCCGGCGAGGTAGACCAGCACGCGCATGAGGTCGCGTGGCGTCTCGATCCTCCCCTCGTACTCGGCGATGATGGCGGCCATCACGACGATGAAGATGAGCTTGCCGGGTTCGGAGGGCTGGAACAGGCGGTGCCCCGCGATCTGGAGCCAGGACGTCGCTCCCTTGGCGGTATCGCCGAGACCGGGGATGCGCGGCGAGATGAGGAGCAACGCGAGCACCGCCATGAGCGACCCCGACCAGTGCTTGAGGTGCCGATAGTCGATGAGCCAGGCAGCCACGAGCGGGACGAGACCGACGACGATGCCGACCACGTGGCGCCTCGCGAGTGCGCCGCCGCCCGCCATGCCTGAGGTTGCGGAGCTCACGACGATGGCGCCGTATGCTACGAGTGCGGTCACCACGAGCAGGAGCGGCACGTTCACCCGCTCGAGCGCGCGGCGAAGCCATGGCTTCTCGACAGGTCGTCTCGTCCTCGTCCTCATCGTGACACGTCCGTTGCATGTACCTCGACGATGGGCTCTCCGAGCAGCGAGGCCAGGATGTTCCGGGCAGCCGGTGCAGCGACCGATCCACCGTGACCACCCTGCTCGATGACCACTGCCACCGCGTATCGCGGCGAGTCCGCCGGCGCGAAGGCGCAGAACCACGCATAGTCGTCCTTGCCCGCCACCTGCGCGGTCCCGGTCTTGCCTGCCACGCGTACCCCGAATCCACTGAACGCACTCGCCCCCGTGCCCTGCTCGGTCACGCCGACGAGCGCTCGCCGGACGATCGCAAGGTGGGCGGGACGCACATCCACGCGCGAGAGGACCTCAGGCTCGACCTTCTTGGCCACCGTGCCGTCCTGGTTCAGCACGTCCTTGAGGACGTGCGGACGCATGACCGTGCCGTCGTTGGCGATGCCTGCGTACACACACGCCATCTGGAGTGGCGTGACGAGCATGTCGCCCTGACCGATGGCGAGGTTGACCGTGTCCCCGGGCAGCCACGTCTGCCATTCGGGATAGTCGCGGTTGTACTCCTTCTTCCAGGCGGCATCCGGCACACGGCCGCGAATCTCGCCTGGCAGATCGACGCCGGTCCTCGATCCAAGGCCGAACTCGCGCGCGAACGCTTGCAGTTCCTCCTTGCGGCGCTTGTAGAACTCATAGCCGATCTCATAGAAGACGGTATCGCACGAGTCGATGATGCCGCGCTCGAAGGTGAGCGCTCTGTGTCCCGTGCGCTTCCAGCACCACTTCGGCCACTGCTCGCCCATCTCCGTCCACTTGCCCGCACACACGTACGATCTGCCCGCGTACGTCACGCCCGCCCGCAGTCCTGCGAGACCCGTGACGACCTTGAAGGTCGATGCTGGCGGGTACGCGCCCATCACGGCTCGATTGTTAAGCGGGTACTCACTGCCCTTCTCGGTGAGCGACTTCCACTCTGCCGCCGAGATGCCTCCGATGAAGGTGGATGGGTCGAATGTCGGCGCACTCGCCATCGCGAGGACCTCACCGGTCTTGACATCGACGACGACGGCAGCCCCAGCACGCGCCTGCTCGAAGCCCTGTCGATGGGCCTCCGCGAGCGCCCGGATGAGCTGTTCCTCGGCCGCACGCTGGATCTCGACATCGATGGTCAAACGGATGTCGTGGCCTGCGACCGGCGGCTGCTCATCAACGATGCGCAGCGGCCGGCCCTTCGCGTTCACCTCGATGAGGCGACGGCCCTTGTCGCCCTGGAGCACACGCTCGTACTGCGCCTCGACACCGGTCTTGCCGACGATGTCACCCAGCTCATAGCCCGACATATCGCCGGCAGCCTTGAGCTCGGCCGGGGATATCTCGCCCGTGTACCCGAGCACGTGGGCAGCCAGTGAGGCGTGGGGGTACTCGCGGACGGCGATCTCCTCGATCCTGACACCGGGGAACTCACTCGAGCGTTCCGCGAGACGTGCGACGACGTCCAGCGGCACATCGACGGCCACGACACGCGGACGGAGCGCCTCGACCCGTGCATCCACCACCTTCTCGAAGACCTCACTCGTGGGCATGCCGAGCATCTCCGCGAGCGGACCGAAGACCTCCTCGATCTCCAGCTTGGTGGGATCGTCGGCCGGATCGGCGCTCTGCGCGCGCACGATGAGGGAGCGTACCCTGTCCTCCGCCGGGTCGATGCTGACCGCGAGGGCCGACCGGTTCGTCACGAGCGGCTTGCCGTTGCGGTCGAGGATGCGACCCCGCGGTGCGCTCAGCGAGATCTCCCGCAGCCTGTTCTCTCTCGCGAGTGCCGCGTACGTGTCACCGGCGAGGACCTGCATCGTCCACAGGCGCACGAGCAGCACGCCCAGGGCCACGACGATGATGGCGCCGAGCACAGCGAACCGCGTCTTGACCTGCTCTTGGTATGTCGTCATCAGCTGACGGCTCCCTGCTCGCCACCTGCGACGCAGCACGAGCTTCGGCGTCCAGGGCTCATGCGAGCCGGCGGAATGATCTGATGGGCCGGTCGGTTCGCAGGAACCGGCCGAGACCTGGATAGACGATCAGGACCAGCACGGCATTATACACGCCACGCGGGACCACGATGGCGATGAGCGCGCGCCAGAACGAGACCTCCTGGCCCAGCACGACGGCCACGAGGAGGTAGGCGAACTCCGCCGCTAGACCAGCTACGGCCGCCACCGTCGCGGGTAGGAGCCAGCCCTCAGCGAACACGTTCGCCGTCAGTGATCCGGCCGTGTAGCCGACGATCGTCAGTACGAGGGCCCACGTCCCGACGGGATTCGTCCCGAGAAGGTCGAGGACGAGACCGCAGATGAAGCCGCAGACAGCCCCTGCGTTAGCCCCGTGGACGAACGCCAGCGTCACAACGACGAGCAACGGGAAGCTCGGTACGACACCGAGGATACTCAGATGCGGCGCCACCACCACCTGGAGGAACGATGCCGCGATGATGGCGATGGCCGTCGACCACGCGCGTTCGCTCACTCCACTCCTCCTGCCGGCTGCGTCACCGCCGAGCCCACGAGCACGATGACCTCCTCCAGCTCACTCACCGGTACGCGGGACTGGACGATGATCCGCGGATACAGGTCGGCGCGACGTGCGTCGACAGCGATCACATCGCCGACCACGAGGCCCTTCGGGTACACGCCGCCGAGCCCGGAGGTGATGACGACATCCCCGACCTCCGGCAGCTTCGACGTGTCGACGTAGTCGAGCGTGAGCACCCGGTCGATGGAACCACGCACGATCCCGATGGCCCTCGTGCGCTGCACCATCGCAGCCACGCCGCTCTGCTCGTCGGTGATGAGCCGCACGCGCGATGCGTGCTTCGACACCTCAGCGATCTGACCCACGAGACCCTGCGGCGCGATGACCGGCATCCCGACCTGGATGCCGTCGACCGATCCACGGTCGATGATGATCACACCTTCCCACGAGTTCGCCGGACGGCCGATGACGCGCGCTCCCAACTGGGTGAGGTTTCGCTCGCGAACGAAATCGACGATAGCGCGGAGCCGCTCGTTCTCCTGACGAGCCTCCTCCAACTCAGCCAGGCGCGCGCGGAGCTGATCGTTCTGTCGCCGCACGGCTTCGATCTCCGACCGCGAGACCCGCAACCCTGCGATCCAATCACCGAGCCGCTCGAACGGACGCGCGACGCTGGTTCCGGCGCTGTACAGCGGGGCTGAGACCGCGAGTACCGCGCGCCTGGCGCCGTGAAGGAAGCCCTGCTCTCCCTC
>FWPV01000902.1_pt1 | contig 72925 bp, 63 predicted proteins | sample 2228371 | NCBI WGS metagenome assembly FWPV01 (sample SAMEA103939776, study PRJEB20133) | metagenome
AGCGGCAAAAGCTTCTTGTTCAGTTCCGATTTCATCAATAACTATTACTTCCGGCATATGGTTTTCTACAGCCTCGATCATCACCGCGTGTTGTAGCTCAGGCGATGCTACTTGCATTCTTCTCGCATGACCTATTGCCGGGTGTGGGATATCGCCGTCGCCAGCTATTTCGTTTGACGTGTCTACAATTACAACGCGTTTTCGAAACTCATCGCTTAAAACGCGCGCAACTTCTCGCAATTTCGTTGTTTTGCCAACTCCGGGTCTTCCCAAAAGCAAAATGCTTTTGCCGCTTTCGACCACGTCGCGGATAATATCAATTGTGCCGTATACAGCTCGACCGATTCTGCATGTGAGTCCGACTACCTTTCCTTGCCTATTGCGAATCGCTGAAATGCGGTGCAGAGTTCGCTCTATACCAGCGCGGTTGTCTTTACCAAAAGCGCCAACTCGATTGACTACGTAGTCTATTTCGTCCATTCCTACGCTAGCATCCAGAAATTCTGCTATGTGGGTAGGAAATCGCGCTTCTGCAGGCCTTCCTAGATCCAAAACTACTTCGAGAAGTTCTTCGATTTCTTCCATTTCTTCGAGCCAGTTTCGTATGTCCAATGGCAAAACGTCCAGTAGCTGGCTCAAATTGTCTGTAACTTTTAGCTGTTTACTCGTTACCACCCGCTCGACAACGGCCGGTGATGTTGGGTATTCGAATGTTTTTGTCTCAAACTTTTTGATTTTTGGATTCATAGCATTAATATACTGTGTGACTATTCAAAGAATTAGGTGCTGCTTTGCACTCGCTCGTATTCGTGTATAATTATAGCGCTAGCTGCAACTGCGGCAGTTTCACTCCTAAGTATTCTATTCCCAAATGTTGCGCTTTTTGCACCATTGGATATAAGAAAAATATTTTCTTCTTCAGTTAGTCCTCCTTCAGGGCCAACTGCTAAAAGAACTCTTTTTGGCAATCCCTCCCTCAATAATAAGTCTGCCAAAAATGTCCGCTTTTCCTGCTCATTGCAAATTATGCTGAGGTCGAACTGTGGCATTAAATTCTTTATATCTCTAATGTTTATGACACCTTTCACAGAAGGAACCTTGCATCTTCTGCTCTGTTCAGTAGATTCTTTTGCGATATTTGACAACCTCGCAATTCTGGAAGGCAATTTTTCTTTGTCTAATCGAGGAATACATCGATTGCTATGGAAAAGAATAAACTCGCTTGCACCAATCTCAGTACACTTTTGAATTATGAAATCCAGTTTATCTCCTTTCAAAATCGCCAGCGCAATCGCAAGATATATTGGAGGCTCGGCTTTTGTTTCTATTTTTTCTATTATAATAGCTTTAACACAGTCAGAATCGATGGAATCAAGAATTGCGCTGTAGATTGATCCTTCAGAAATGATCTCCACGTTGTCTCCAGGGGCCATTCTCAAGACGGTTCTGATCTGCTTGGCGTCGGATCCGTAAATGAGGGCTTCGCTGCCTTCTATATAATCTTGATTTACTACAAAACGGGGTATACTCAAGGTCTTTTTGAAGAAGCAATCGCTATCCACTCGCCATCACGGCTGATTTCATCCACTAGAAAACCAGCACTCTTGAGCTTCGACACAACTTCTCCTTCTCTCTCTGCGACAATTCCTGACGAAATGAAAATGCCGTTTGGTTCAAGAATATCGTAAGCGTCCTGGGCAGAATCTATTATGGTATTTGCTATTATATTTGCAATTATAATATTGGGCCTAATGTTTAAGGAGCGCAAGGAATCTGCTTCAAACGTGCATATTTTATCAAGAAGGTTATTTTTAGCGATGTTTTCAGTTGCTGTTTTGACTGCAACTGGGTCGATATCGATTGCTGCTATCTCTTTTGCTCCGAGAAGTGCCGCAGCAATAGCCAATATGCCAGAACCTGTACCAAAATCGACTACTCGGCTCTCGTTAGTGATATACCGATGCATCATAAGAAGGCAAAGTTGCGTTGTCGGATGAGTTCCGGTTCCAAATGCCATTCCCGGGTCAAGTTCTAATACTAACTGCCCTTCTTTAGGGGCGTATTCGTCCCAAGACGGCTTGACAACAATTTTGCCAATTTCAACGGGCTTGAAATAAGCCTTCCACGCTTCGGCCCAGTCTTCGTCTTCCGTTTGGCGAATAGTGGTATCTGCGGGAGCTGGATCTATTCCAAAAAAAGAAAGACCTGCTATTCTATCTTGGATCCTTTCAAGTCGTATTTCCAACCTGTCATCAATAGGGTAGTAAGCTATAATGTTAACTAATCCATTCGTTTCTTCAGGCAGATAGGAAGAGGCAACACCTCCGGATCCTTCACTTATCAGGATATTCGATATAGCTTCACTAGCGTTCAGGTTAGTTTTGACAGTTAATTCAGCCCACTTCATTTTCCGCTGAATGCGTCCTTTACTTTTTCAAAAAACCCTTTTTCCCCATTTTTGCTTATATTTTCTCCGCGCAGTTCAGCGAACTCTCGAAGTAACTTGCGTTGCCGTTCGTCAAGTTTAGTCGGGACTTGTACCCGAACAACTACGTTCAGATCGCCTCTTCCAGAACTATTCAATCTTGGAAGGCCCCTGTTTCTTAATCTAAAAACTTCGCCATTCTGGGTTCCTTCATCAATTTCAAGGATTTCTTTTCCGTCGAGCGTTTCGATTTCTATGCAGGCTCCAAGTGCTGCTTGGGTTATGCTTATGGGAACTTCTCGCCAAAGATTCGCTCCATCTCGCTCAAAAAGGTTGTGGGGTTTGATGTGTGTAATTATGTAAAGGTCTCCAGGGGCTCCGCCGCGAAGTCCAGCTTCACCTTCGCCATTTATCCTGATTCTTGTACCATCTTCAACACCGGGTGGTATGCTAATTTTTCGTTCCGATGTTTTCCTAGAGCGGCCTTGGCCGGCACAAGACCTGCAAGGATCAATAATGATTCTTCCGTCTCCGTGGCATTTAGGACAAGTTACAGTTGTAGAAAATGAAAAACCGCCAAACGCGCTCTGCTGCCTTCGAATTTGTCCAGCACCTCTACAATGATCGCAGGTTACAGGACCTCTGCCATCCGCGCTGCCAGTACCATTGCATTTGTCACAGACTTCGAGCCTAGTTAATCTAACAGTGCGCTCTACTCCGGTAAGGACTTCTTCCAGTGAGAGTTCTATGTCGAAACGCAAGTCGGCTCCGCGCTGCGCTGTGGGTCTGCGGGTTGCGCTCTGGAAACCACTTCCAAAAAAGGCTTCAAATATGTCGCCGAAATCACCAAATATGGTTTCCTCAAATCCAGGACCCGTGGAAGCCGCCCTAGGATCAACTCCAGCGTGACCAAACCGGTCATACATTTGCCGTTTATGCGGGTCGCTCAGTACCTCATAAGCCTCATTGATCGACTTGAACTTTTCCTCGGCGCATTTATCGTGCTTATTTACATCGGGGTGACATTCACGAGCCATCCGGCGGTAAGCGCGCTTAATTTCCGCCTCGGTGGCTGTTCTTGGCACTCCGAGTAACTCGTAGTAGTCTTGCTTACCTGCCATAGTTTCGTTGAAGCGCTTTAAATGAAGTATTAGTTATTCTTCGTCCTCTTCTTCTAACGGCCAATCGGCGTCGTCGCTATGTTCGTCTTCCGTGTCTTCATCAGAATCTTCTTCTACTTCTGGTTCGATCTTTTCCGTTTCCTCTTCCTCCTCTTCCTCAACGACAAGAGGATCTACATCGCCGGATGCAATAGCCTCAAAAAGATCCTTAACACCTTCATCGCCCTCTTCGACTTCATCGAGCAAATCTTCATCATCCAGTCCAAATCGTAGTAGTTCCGCTACTGAAGGACCCGCGGCTACAGCTTCTTCTGCGCCTTTTGTCAAATCTCGCGCCAATGCGGATTCATCAATTTCGGGTTCCAAATCTTTCGGTTCGACTATTTTTGCCTTTATATGTCCAGCCGCAATTTCCTCCAATGCAATAGTGAGCGGATGGCTCGAGTGGGTATCGACAAGCTTCCGGATCATGGGGTCTTTCATTTGTCGTGCCCGCTTGGCTGCCAATATACATAAAGCATATAAACTTCCGGTTTTTTCTTCCAGTTGTTCAGCTGATTGAATAATCATATTAAATGACAATCTCCTTAGGCACTGAGGCTTTCTTAGCAAATTGTTATTATATTAAAAATTAACCATTCCAGTCAATTATTGGGCTTCTTAGAACCATAATAATTATTGGCACAAAAAAGAGTGATATACATTTATTTGCAAATCAGTATATCACTCTTTTCGTATCAAATAGCTGGAATATTAGTTGTGGTCATCTGTTGGTTTAATTATGCCCACGCTAATCTCTCCGCTGGATAAAGGTCCTCCTGATTTATAACCTCCTGCGGGGAAGATGCTTGAAACTAATGGCGTCGCTTTTATATAAAACTCGTCGGGCCGCCTGTAGGTCGGACTCCAGTCAATAACTCGGACGTATATTTTTGCTGGAATGCCGTTAAGTGTTCCTATGCCAGAAAAACTTCCTTCCAGCCCATCGACCCATAGTTCCGTTACTTTTGGAAGATCTATGACTATTTTTGGCTTGGCTACAGAGGTAATCAGCGAATATTCAGTATAGTTTAATTTACCCTGAGTTGTGCCTCCCAGACGTGTTGCCTCAAACTCAAACTTTGCAATTCCCAAATTTAATGAAATTGAGCCCCATCCTTTGGCATAGCAATCGTTTTCGGGTCGACTGTAAACTACAATATCTCCTTTTACCACGCCTCCTGCAACATCATAAATGACCGGCAGGGAACCAATTGGTTTGGCAATAATGTGGAACCAATCTCCGCTAGGATTGTCATCTAAAACTTCGACGGTTATATCACTGGGCATCCGGTTCCAAAAGCCTTTTGCCTTTATAGTGGCGAAATTTCCTCTTATTTCCAGTGATTCAATCTTTGATGAAAAGATAATTTGAGTTCTGGTGGCGTTTGTATTTCCTTCCGTAAACTTTATGAACCCAGATACTTGGCTGCCAATTTTAATTACTGATAAATCGAATGTACCGATTTTCCCATCCGAAGCGATGCGTATAGCACCGTAGCCTTTTACAAAGGCCTCCGGGCTAGGAAGAATTGAAACCTGTGCTAACCCCGCAGTAAAAAATGCGAATGCAAGGATTACGCACAAAAAACCTGTCACAAGAACGCGATTACTCATCCTGCTTCCCTCCATTCAACAAAATGAGTTTGCATATAATAAATTCCTACTATTATTAACTATACCCAAAACGTTCTATATGTCAAGTGACAAAAATTATTTGATTTCTATATTTTTAAAACAAACTTTATTATGCACGAGTGGCAAATACTTAACTATTAGCACGCAGATAAAAGCCAAAAGATTGACTGCAAAACTTGTTGTATATATAATTTCGTTAGAAAATTGCCCTCGTAGCTCAGAGGATAGAGCACCGGCCTCCGGAGCCGGGAGCGTGAGTTCGAGTCTCGCCGAGGGCGCCAATTTTTAAAAATAAAAAGGGGACTGCTGTATGGCAGCCCCCTTTCTTATGAATGTAACTTACGACATGACGCAAACTGATTCGGGAACTCGTAGCCTTAAAGCGATAGTTTCCGATACAGTGAAATCGTAACCTCGCCCAGATGGGCCAATGTATCCTACCATCAAATCTTGTCCTAGCACTATGGAAGCGAACTGAATTCCTGAAGCGATCAACACGCCTCCAGATTTTATAGAGGGAAGCTTGACTATGCCATCGGTTACAATGGCTTCGATATCCTGCATTTCCGTCGAAAACCCTTTTTCGCTTCTACGAAACATCATATTGTAAAGTTCTGCGGAGAGCCCTAGAGAATAGGGCCCGTGCAGACCTGCATTATCTAACTTCGTCACTGCGGCAATTATGTTTTCAACGGCTGAACCAACCGTTTCCCAAGGTTTAAGCTTGAGTGTTTGAACCCCCTTGGCTGTGAGAAGTCCCTCTACCCCCAAAGCCTTGGAACCGTTCAAAATAATGTCATCTTCCAATTTGGCAATATTCATTGCAGCGGTTACTGCCGCAGAAAGGTCGAAAGGGACTCCAGACTTTTCATAAGTCGCTATATCTCTTGCGCCTAGCGAAAACTTACCGTGCAATTCGGCTACCGGAATCACTTTTCCCGCTGACACAGTAATGCCGCTATCTTCTGCCAATACATTATCAGTTCCCGGCAGTGACTTCATTCCAAGTCCGTAAGGCCCCTCAATATGAAGAAGCTTGCGCGCTGACAACTGGCTCTTTGCGGTCTCTATTACTGCTTCATCTATTTTTTTCCAGATTTCAGGGCTGAATGGGGCGTCGCCCCGATTTAGATAGCGTTCATTCATGGGTTTCGCCTCCTATTTCTTCAAATCGCCCACAGTTGGCACATCAAAAGTGCCGACCGATTCTAAACCTTCTGCTGAAAGGCCCATTTGCTCTGCTTTTTCATCCACTTCTGCAGCTCCTTCATCAAGGAAAGCTTCCTCGTCTGGCAGCAAAATCTTTAACAAACAAAATCTTTAACAAACGAAGGAATTCACCGGCGTGGACCCGCTCTTCGTTGGCAATTTCCTGAAGAACCGCTTTTGCAAGCTCATTGTCACTCGCATCGGCCAATGCCTCGTAAAGATGCACGGCTTCCTGCTCGGCAGTCAAAGACAACCTTATAGCGCGGGTAAGTTCACGCAAATTCATCTTGCGGCCAAGGTCTGCGCCGCTGTATGGATTTATAAAATCAGCCATTATAGAACCTCCTGTTTGGAGCAAGATATTTATAATTATATCCGCTATAAATATTCAGGCATGTTATAGGCCTTTTTTATCAATGTCAAGGTTACCCAGACCCAAAAAGCTTTACACTTATTTGCAATAATAGAACTCAAGAAAAGGTTTCCACTATTTTTTCGTTAAGTCCTTAGTATTTTTTGAAAAATCCAGTTCCATCCAACAAAATCTATTATAAATGATCTGTGGTATAAAGCGATTATTTTCCTCCACCTTACAAAAGACTCGGCCTGAACTCAAAATGCCACCAAAATTGTGTATCAAAAACGGTCACTTTGACGTTTCAATAACTCAACTACCTCATCATCTGTTGTTTGTGGAAAATAGTCATACCAACTGCCCACAGAAAAAAAGTTCTCCGGCCGCAAGGGACAAATTACTTCGTCCGCGCAATGTTTCAATCGGCTTACGGAGTCGGGAGCGCCGACAGGAGCTGCAATTGTTATCTTTGAAGCACCCATTTTCTTTAAACCTTCAGCAGCGGCTTGAATTGTGTAGCCTGTCGCAATACCATCATCAGCCAATATCACGTATTTGTTTGTAAAATCTGGCGGTTCAATGCTACCTCTATAAATAATAAGCCTGCGACGGCTTTCTTGCTTTTGCAACTGGATTTCCCTTTCGATATATTCAGGAGTCGCTCCGGTATAACGTGCAATATTATCATCTATTAGTATAGCGTCTCCCCATATTGAAATCGCTCCTATGGCTAATTCAGGTTGCATAGGCGCGCCAATTTTTCTGGGCACGATTACATCGAGAGGCAATTTCAGTAAATCGCTAATTTGGAATGCAATCACCAATCCCCCCCTCGCTGCTCCTAGCACCAAATCGGCTTTTTCTCCAGTGTTTAAAAATTCCTGTGCCAATATTTGTCCGGCTTGTTCACGGTCCTTGTATCGCACTTTTGTTGTCTCCTAATTAGTCATTTGAAAAAATTATTCACCAACTCTGCAGTTTAATCTACTCCAATGAAGGGTAGCATATCCATCGGGTATTTTTATTGCCAAAATGATTTTTTTAGAAACGCAATTTTACTGCTTCTGATGGAGTCGGCAAATGAATAGAAGAACATTTTGCTGCTCGCTTATAATTACGATTTTATCTGCTTTTATAAAAAAAGAAAGCAGTGCTAATACGCAAAAGAAAGGAGTTAAAAAAATTATGCCAGTTCAATATGAAGCACGCGATTATTCCAAATTATTAGGTATGGAAGGTTTTAGCGATACGTTATTGAACAACCACTTCACCCTCTACAAAGGTTACGTGACCAATACTAACACACTCGCCAGCAAAATACACGAAATGTTTAACGCTGGAAACGACCGGACTCCCGAGTATGCGGAATTGAAGCGAAGATTCGGTTTTGAGTTTGACGGAATGAGGCTACACGAGTTTTATTTCGAAAACCTTGGAGGCAATGGCGAACCCAACTCAACAAGCGAACTGTATAAAAAAATAGAACAGGATTTCGGCAGCTTTGACAGTTGGAAAAAAGATTTCATTTCGACCGGAGTGATGCGAGGCATTGGTTGGGTGATGCTTTATGAAGATCCCGAAAATGGATCCTTAATGAATTGCTGGATTGGTGAACACCAAGAAAATCACCCGGCAGGGTGCCTGCCAATCCTTGTTATGGATGTTTGGGAACACGCTTTTATGCTCGATTACGGTTTGAATCGTGCCGGCTACATTGAGTCGTTTTTCAAAAATATCGATTGGAGCGCAGTTGAAAAACGCTATAAGTAGCCATAGTTCAAATGAGTAATTTTTGCGCCGGATGCTCTTGAATAGACGTGTCCGGCATTTTTTTGTATTATTCGGTATCGGTAACTAAAAGTGGGGTGATCAATTATAGAATGAAAGGATCTAAAAGTAGATTGCCCGAGTGCAAAATCGCATTCTTCGAACTAGAAGAACCATATAAAACTTACCTAGTTGACGGCTGCATTAACGAAGGAGAACTAATCACTATTCAGGAGCCACTCGATAGCTCCAACGTTAAATTTGCGCGAGACTGTGAAATATTATCCATATTCATCTATTCGCAAATAACCTCCAAGATTTTGCAATGCCTGCCAAATCTAAAGTTTATTACCACCCGTTCAACGGGTTTTGACCACATAGATTTGAAAGCCTGTGCAGAAAAAGGCATCGTTGTGAGTAACGTTCCCAGATACGGTGAAAATACCGTGGCAGAACACGCTTTCGGGCTGATCCTTTCGTTGACTCGAAAGATACACCAAGCATATTTGAAAACCGAAAAAATGGATTTTTCCATAAAAGGACTCAAAGGCTGGGATTTGAAAGGCAAAACCATAGGAGTAGTAGGGGCAGGGCGCATAGGGCTTCACGTCATAAGAATTGCCAAAGGTTTCGGAATGAATGTTTTGGCTTATGATGCTTTTGAGCAGGATCTTCTTGCAGAGGTTCTCGGCTTTAAATACGTAAGTTTCGATGAGCTTCTCTCGAGTTCTGACATCATTACTTTGCACGCTCCGCTGATCCCGTCGACATACCATATGATTAACCGAAAAAATATTAAAAAGATCAAACGTGGTGCAATTCTGATAAACACCGCTAGAGGGGGGTTAGTGGATACAGCTGCAATAGTAGAGGCTTTGGATGAAGGCATACTTTCCGGCGCAGGTTTGGACGTTCTCGAGGGAGAGGAAGCAATCAAAGAAGAAGCAGAGCTTCTAAGCGAAAAAGCTCCGGTATCGAAACTGCGCGCGGCAGTTAAAAGTTTTGCCCTTTTGCGGCACGAAAATGTTATCGTGACGCCGCATGTCGCTTTTTATAGTGAAGAAGCCGAGCGCAGAATCCTCGATACTACAATTCAAAACATTTGCGCGTATAAAGCCGGCAATCCTCAAAACATTGTCAAATACTAGAATAAAAAAGCCGGTTTGCTCATCGGCAAACCGGCCATTATTTTGGTTCGTATTATCGAGGTATATATTTTTATCTGATCAGTGAAAGCAGAGCCTGCGGTACTGCATTGGCTTGCGCAAGCATAGCAGTGCCAGCTTGCATAATGATCTGGTTCCTAGTAAACTTGACCATCTCGCTCGCCATGTCAGTATCGCGAATTTGGCTTTCAGAAGCCGACAGGTTCTCTTTCGTCACACCCAAGGAGTTAATGTTTGTTTCCAGAGTGTTCTTCTGGAATGCTCCAAGGTCGCCGCGAATCTTCGAAATGTCCGCGATTGCCTGGTCGAGTAGCTTAATTGCGTCTTGAGCACCGTCCAATGTAGTGACGTCTATATCGGCTACGGTCCAGCTTGAATGCACTAACTGTGACTGTGCACCCAGACCAAGTGCGGTTGGCGCAACGCTAGGAATGGAAAGCTGGACAGTCTGACCGGCCATAGCGCCAATCTGGAAGGTCATGGTGCCGGTAGTTACAGATAAAGCATTTGAATAGGTAGCAACGGCGTTTCCAGTCTCGGTAAGGTTGATGATCATGCCGCTGGAGCCTTTTAGCTGGAGTCCTCTACCTTGGTTAAACGTCTCGGTTGCTCCGGTAGAGTAAGTTATCGTTGCTGCAGCATTTACGCCTTGCTTCACAACAGCATTTCCACCATTTAGTATCTCTGCTGTTTCAGAATAGGCGATTATTTTCTCGCTACCGTATCCATCCTGATTGAGTTCTACGTGGTTCGTATCCCATCTCGCAGACACGCCAGTTAGATGCTTGATGTTATTGATCTTTGCAATGACATCGGATACTGTGTCAGTTGCTCCAACGGTAATGTTCTGGCCATTGATGGTAATGGTTCCAGCGTTAGAAACAGTTGCACCTACACTAGCATAGTTGGTCGTGCCATCGTGGAGGGCCTTTGTAGCAGCAGTGGTCACCTCCACGCTTACGTAACCGGATGGAGTTGTTGTAACAGCTTGCGCACCGGCAATTGCAGTTGGGTTCGCAATACTGACCGCGGTTCCTGCCGTTCCATCTAGCAATTGCTTGTTGCCAAACTGAGTTGTTTCGGCGATTCTCCTGATGGATGCAATTGCCGATTTAATCTGCTCTTGGTCCGCTGAAGCAGATGCCGCATCGTTTACGCCGACGTTCGAAGCATGCACTGCAAGGTCTCTCATCGAACGCAGTAACGAATGAACTTCAGTAAGAGCGCCTTCTGCGGTCTTTAACAAGTTTACCGCATCTGTGGTATTTGACATTGCTTGCGTAAGTCCCGAAACCTGGGTGCGCAGTTTTTCGGAAATTACCAAGCCTGCCGGGTCGTCCGCAGCTCGGTTGATGCGGAATCCCGAGGACAACCTCTCCATCGATTTGCTGAGCTCGTTGTCCGTGATGTAGAGCTGCCTATGCGCATTCATAGCAGCTGTGTTAAGGTTGATACGCAGGGACATTCTTGACAATCCTCCTTGAAAAATTATGTCCGCTTTTTTTGGGGCTTCCTGCCCTTGAGGCTGTTCTAAACTTGTATTCTTACGGATTGCCGCCTCGAACTATCCGCAAGTAACTCAGGGCCGAGACTTCCACCCTCGTGTGCTCTCGCCACCCGTTTTTGCCGGAAATCCTTTCTTAATTCCCGACATTAAATGTATTCCATAACATTTACCTGGTATACAATCCAAACTTAAATAAACTAGTAACATTACTAGTTTTTGAGATACTTCACGCTTTTACAGGAGTAACTGTTTAAAGCCCCAGAGGCTGTTAAAAATATGATTACAGCGATGTTCAAACATTGATTATCTCTTCATTTAACTGTCAATCAGGCAGTTTCAAAAGCTCTCAGATTTAATTTACCGATGATATGCCAAACAACAAGAAACAACTTTCGGTTAAAGTTATATTCATTGCTGATTTTTTACATAATGACATTAAATAATTTTATTGATATTTGCGATTTTGAGGTTAATCTGCCGTGTGTCGGAAATGCGCAGGTGGTCGATTTACTGCGTCGAGTCTATGAATCTGGGGGTTTCGCAAAAGTTGTTTTTATATACACCAGCTAGTTTTTTTGATTTTCCAATGGTCTGCTGTTCTGATTTTAAGGTAATGATCGAGTCTAAAAGAACACGCTCGCATTCTTGTTGCGTTTGAAGTATATTTTCTACGACTTCAGCGACATCATCTGCTGAGCGTATCAGTTCTTTTGCCGCTTTTGCAACTTCGGCATTGGGGTGGCTTGTCAACCTGGCAGCATCAGCTATCAAAACCTCGAGATCTCGTGTTTGCAACAATACCCTCTCTAAGCGTTCTATGGTCTCTTGCCTTTTTTCGAGAATTTCTTCAAGGGTAGGAATCGCGCCTTCTCTCGCGGTTGCTGTCATCCGATTGCCTATGTCCGCAAGTTCCGACAGAACTTCCCTCCTGCACTCTAGCTGTTGAGAATATTCTGACAAGCTTTTGAGCATGCTTTGCGAGTCGGCGTTCATCAGGCTGCTTCCTCCAAGGGAATGCGCTGATTGTTTTCGGCTTCAGCCCAGGCTTCGCGCAATTCGGAAAGCAGCTTTATGCATTCTTCAAGGGCTTCAGAATCGGAGTTTACATTAGCGTCAGTGAGTCTTCCGTGGATATAAACGTATATTCGGCTCAAATCGTGACTAAGTCTTGGATCAGCGGTGCTGTCTAGGGAAGATAGAAGGTGCATAACAATCCCTTGCGAACGTAGGATATACTGGCTTTGCGTCTGAATGTCCCCTTTCTTCAAGGCCTCTAGTGCAACTCTGGCAAAACGCAGCGCTCCATCGTAAGCCAATACCACCAATTGTCCCGGCGAGGCAGAAAGGACTTGATTGGCAAGATACTCGCCGTGTTGGTTCGTCCCCATATATGTCTCCATCCTCCCTTATCTGTTATTGTTACTGAAATTATTCCTCATTAATGTAATTTGTTGTGATAACCATGTGCCTTGTGACTGTAATTTTTGAAGCGCTGATTCCATTGCCGTAAACTGTTTTCTTATTCTCTCTTCGCGCATTGCAACTCTTTCTTCATAGTCGGCAATAAGTCTATCGATGTTGTTCATCTGCGATGTGAGAGAATTTTGGGCTTCAGTCAGGGCGCCTTTTGTATCGGTAAGAAAGCCGAGCTTTTCATCAAGGAGCCTTGCAATGCCTTTTGTAAACACTACCGTTCCATAAGATCCCGCAGAAGATGCCAGAACACGAAGCGAAAGTCCATCGGTGTTGGGATTGCCTTCTTTACCGGTAAGAGTCTGACCTTTGCCAATGGCTTCCTCACCATTTATCGTACCAGCGACATCTTGTCCTGATGCGCCAGTTCCTTTGGCTCCTTCGCCAACAGGAGCTGAGTCAGACACTTCCAAAGAACCAAAACCGCTGGTGTTATTTACGGAAGCCTGGCTTGATACTGAACTTTGGACTGTTACGCTGTAAGAACTTCCTATGGATTCGTGACGCAGTGTCAAATAGTTTCCCACACCTTGACCATTTGAATCTGTCGCAGAGGCTATAACGTGATGTTCGCTGGTCAGCGCGTTAATAGCGTCTATGACCTGCGACTGTGTCATTCCGGCAGAAAGCTCAACCGTTATGCCATTTATAATTATATTTTGGTTGGCAGCAAGGGGAGATGTCTGTGGAGTGCCTGCTGTGACCCTTGATGCGGAAGCATCTTGTCCGGCCACGCCGTTTCCCAAAGATCCTTCACCTATAGGTGATAACTCGCTTACCGCTATGTTCCCAAATCCATTTGTATTGTATATTGGGGCGGTTCCTCCGTTGCTAATGCTACTGGTAACTGAAATATGCGCTGAACTGCCAGCTGTTACTTGGGTCAAAGTCAAATAATTGCCTGACCCTGTTCCATTTGATCCTGTAGCGGAAGCAACGACACCGTGTTCAGAAGTCCTAGCATTGATTGCCGCAATGACATCATTTTGAGTCATGCCAGCATAAAGCTGTATTTCGACTCCGTTAATGGTAATAGTCTGATCGGAAGATAGATTTTGGTTTTGCGGTTTTCCAGCAGTCAGCCTTGCATATGTTGGCTCGTCAAGGCCGATCGAACCAGTGCCTAGGTTGGATTCACCTTTTGGCGATGAACTACTAACCGTTAATGATCCGAAACCGTTTGTGTTATATAGGGGCGAATGATTAGGTATTGATCCCTGAACGCGCAAACGCACCCCAGATCCGTATGCCACACTTTTCAGTGTTAAGTAATTGCCTGTTCCCGTGCCGTCGGCGCCAGTCGCGCTGGCGACTACTCCGTGTTGGCTTGTTTTCGCATTAATTGCGGCGATGACCTGGCTTTGAGTCCAGCCGGCTTGAAGAGCGACTGGTATATCGTTAATCAAAATGGTTTCAGCCTGCGCAAGTGTAGACACTTGACCGACACCGGCCGTTACTCGGGCTTGAGTAGCTGCCCTTGTGATTTCTACAGCATAACCCGAGGACGGTGAGTTTTTTGTGGCAGCAGTGCTTCCAAGATATACTATTTGACTACTCGAGCATTCGCAGTTCGCCGCAAAAATCTTACGCAGACTAATTATATTTGTTTCTATGTTTCTAGTGAGTTCAGCCGAGTTTACCACGAGACGCCCGGTAGGATCCTGCCTTATGCCTATTGCGCTAAGTGTCTTAAAGTTTTGATTAAGATTAACTACAGGGCTGGATATGATGCTTCTTAAGTCAGAATCGATCATTTGCAACCTGAAATCGGCAAAAAGAGTTCCAGCCTTCTTTTGCTCAGCATCATAAGTCGATTGTTCCCGCATAAAATCGACAAAACTATTATACTGGTCTGCGAAATCGACTATGGCTTTTTTTACGCCTTCGGTATCTTGGCTTACTGAAACAGTTATTAGCTTATTAGGATCTGCTTTGTGGAGGTTTAGAATCACACCAGGCAAAACGTTTTCTACAGAGTTATCGGGATGTTTTATGGTAATTGCGCTTGCGCCGGTTCCCAGCTGTAGCTCTGCATCTTGCGCCGCCTGAGATTCAGTAAAAACAGGCGCAGTCCCGCCTGATAGGTTGACTTCAATAGTAACTGCCCTAGATTCACCACTTTGTTTGCTAGTAATCAACAACTTATACGGCGAACTAGCGGCACCAGTATTGATAATTGATGCAGAAACATCAGCGCCCGATCTATTAATCGCATCACGGAGCCCATTCAATGTGTTGTTTGTGGAGTCAATGGTCACCACAACAGGGTTGTCTGTTCCTACGTTAATAGTCAAGGTGCCTGTTCCAACCGTTGCCGAGGTGGTATCCTCATAGCCTTGTGAAATCCACTGACTGGTTTGCGCCAGTTTGTTCACGTAAATCGAATATGAGGATATATCCGCTCCATTGCCGGCGGTGGCACTTACCGCAGTAGAGTCAGAAACATTGACCGTCCGGCTGAAAAATACTGTTCCACTAGCAAGCGACAAGGCCTTGATTTTTAACGCTAACAGCCTGGTGTTTGCATCTTGCCAAGCCGTAAGCTTATTATTGAACTCAGCCTTGCGAGCTTTAAGCCGGTTGATAGGAACTCGCTCTAGCTCTACCAGCTTTGAAATAATTTCTTCGGTATTAAGGCCTGATGCCAAGCCGCCGATTGACGAAGTTCCGGGCATTTTATTTCACAATCCTACAGAATCGATGCTATTTCTAATGTGTTATTCCATGTTTTGCAAATGAAACTACCCACCTCTTAGCAAAGAAAGCAAAGTTTGTGGTGCTAAGTTTGCTTGTGTAAGCATCGCTGTGCCGGATTGCAAAAGAATTTGGTCCCTAGTGAACCTAACCATTTCGGCTGCCATATCTGCATCCCTGATCATGCTTTCCGAAGCGGCAAGATTCTCTCGAGCTATGCCAAGGGAATTAATGTTGCTTTCAAGAGTATTTTTTTGGAATGAACCTAAATCTGACCGGATAAGAGATATCTCGCTAATAGCCGCGTCTAGCAGCCTAATTGCATCCTTGGCGCCTTCAGCAGTGCTGACGTCGATATCAGCTACGGTCCAATTCGGATTTGTTAGTCCAGTTGCAGTCTTGCCCAGTTCGCTTGCAGCTACACTCGGCAGTGAAAGTTCAATGCTCTGGCCGACATTGGGCCCGATCTGGAACTGAAGCTTTCCACTATTGACGAAAAGGGCGTTTGTATAATTGCCGACGGCATTGCCAGCTTCTGTTAAGTTTATGATCATACCGCTTGTAGCTCCTTTCAATCGCAACCCGGAACCGGCGTTAAATACTTCAGTCGCTCCGGTACCCTCATAAGTGATTGTCGCGACAGCGTCTTGTCCTTTTTGGACGTGGCTAATTCCACCGTTAAGAATTTGCGCGCTTTCAGTATAAGCAATAAACTGGTCGCTACCATACTTTTCTTGATTTAACTCGACATGGTCTCCATCCCAACGGGCGGAAACGCCAGTTAAAGACCTAAGCGCGTTAATTTTTGCTAGCACGTCCGAAACTTTGTCTGTGGCCAAAACCTGAATCGTCTGTCCATTGACGCTGATGTTGCCCGCATTCGCAACGGTAGCATTTGAAGAAGCATAAGTTTGGCTTGTATCCATCTGTGCTTTTGTGGCGACTTGTGTTACTTGTACGCTAACATAGCCGGCAGGAGTATTAGATTTTGGAGTAGCGCCCGATATATGAACATTGTCTTCAACAGTCGCTAATGCTCCCGCTTGCCCATTCAATAAAAATCGGCTTCCAAACTGGGTCGTGCTTGCGATGCGGTTTATACTTTGAATTGATGAATTGATCTGCGACTGGTCTGCCGCAATGGAAGCATCGTCGTTTGCACCGGTATTGGAAGCGTGAACGGCAAGATCCCGCATAGTGTGCAACAAAGAATGCACCTCAGCCAAGGCGGCTTCCGCTGTTCGCACCATATTGATAGCATCATTAGAGTTAGCGATCGATGTCTGCAGACCAGAAACTTGCGCTCTCAGTTTTTCTGAAATGACAAGTCCTGCCGGGTCGTCAGCAGCTCGGTTAATGCGATATCCTGATGACAAGCGTTCCATAGTCCTGCTCATCGCGTTATCGGTGTTTGCGAGATTCCTATGTGAATTCATCGCAGCAGTGTTCAAATTAATCCTGAGGATCATATCATTTCCCTCCTAGAAAATCTTAGTTTCCTGTGATTTAGAATCAGCAATTCTAACCAGTCCCTGTCTTTTTATTTTGTTCTTCTTCATAATCCGCGTCCTGATTAATTGGACTAACGGCGGCATCCACGGCGCTGTCCAAATCGGCGCTGTTTGCTGCAGCCACGTTTTCTGCTTTTATTTGATCGAGCAACTCCTTCCGATAAATACTTATCGTTTTTGGAGCTGTGATGCCCAATCGAACTTGGTCTCCGCGCACTTCGATGATGGTTATCTCTGTGCAGCCATCAATCACAATGGACTGCCCAAGCTTCCTTGCTAAAACCAGCATATACGACTCCTTTCGTTATGCCGCCGAAGAAAGAACTGATTCGCTCTCCGGCTTATCCGGCTCCTGTTCAGTGCTGGCAGGAGACTGTGCAATGACGTGCTGGGTTCCATAACGCTCGTCTTCTAGCACGATTTGCATGCCAACAAGCGTCTTTGCATTGATCACAATTGGACCAGCTAGATTTGTCGTAACCTGTCGTTCTTTAGGGTTAATTGTCACCGTAGTCAATACAACCGCAGACTCAGGATCATCGATCTCGAGCTCAGCCGCTTCCTGATCGCCAATTTCGATCTCATAATCGCTAACAAACTGCGCGGGATCGACAACGACAAACGCCAAACCAGCTTCTTCGATCGATTGCAGCCATTTAAAAGGCGTGTCGGGGCGGTGCTGGATAAGACAGAACTTCCTCCATTGCTCGAATCCAAGCAATCCACGCTTCAACTGTAAGATGGACTTCTCGTCTACTTCGATACTTCCGAACCTCGATGTTTGTATAATCATTAGATTTCCCCTCCTGGGTATGCACTTCTTTTTTGTGCAAGTTTATTAGGTGCGCTTCAAAAGCTTACTCGCCATTCAGCGCAGCCAATCTACCAGTGAGAATTGGCTTAATTTTGCGGCCACCGCCAAGGCGGCCTGGTATACGTTTTCCTGAGTTTTCAACTCAACAATTGCTTGGGCAAAATCTACATCTTCGATCTCCGATAACAAGGTCTTTAGCCGTGCAGATGCGTCTTCGGAAACATTCAGCATCGTTTCTATTCTTTGCATTTTCGCTCCCAATTCAGCGCGGTTCTGCAGGATGTTTTCAGCGTGAAACCTTATATTTTCCAGATGCGCGGAAACATTGTCAGGAGTTCCGTTCAAAATGGATTCTCTAAGCTCTTTTATCATTGTAAAAATATCCGGCTTGTCAGGATCTACTGCACCTCCTATGTTAGTGATCCTGTCGCCAGGAATTGTGGCTTCAATTTTTATCCCAGTCTGGATTTGGATCATTAGAACCCCGGAATCTCCCGCATATCCGTATGGGTTTGGTAGACCTTCGGTCTTGATAAATGGCCTGGAAACGCTGTCGTTTCCAGCAAAAATATACCTGTCGAGTTCTTTGGCATTCACGGCATCCAAAATGCGCAATTCTATTCCTTCGAGCTGTTTGGCATAAGCTCGCAAAGATTCAGGCTCGGTGGTGGAATTTGCAGATGCCAGAGCAATTTGCTCGATTTCTTTAAGGCAATCAGAAATCGTAGTCAACGAAACTTCAGCCGCGGACAGCAAGGTGCTTGCTACGTTGCTATTAGATTTGAATTGTTCTATTTTGGCCAGTCCCGTTCGCAAGTTCAATGATCTAGCAATCCCGACGGGATCGTCGGAAGGCGCATTCAGGCGCTTGCCGGTGCTAATTCTTTGCTGTTTTTCTTCCATTCGCGCAGCCGATCGATGAAGCTGGGCAATAACATTTTCAGCCTGTGTTCCGAGTGAAACTCTCATAGTTATCTACCAAAGGTCCCAAGTTTATCTACGATAACTCCCAACATTTCATCCATTGCAGTCATAACTCTAGCCGCTGCATTGTAAGCTTGTTGGAAGCGAATCATGTCGGTCATTTCTTCGTCGAGTGAAACTCCAGATACAGATTGTTGTTGGATGACGAACTGCCTCGCAATCAAATCGTGGGCTTCGCCCTGTTGCTTAGCTATGCGAGTATCGCTGCCAAGCCTTGAAACTAAAAGGTTATACGCTCCATTAATTGTCAGTCCTTCGATAATTAACGATTCACGCAAATCAGCGATTTTGAGGGCTATGGAGTTGTCGCCTGGTTTTCCTGTTTCCGAAACAACCACACCCCTTGGTGAAGCGACTAAATCCGGGTTGACAGCTATGTCTGCAGCCTTGCTTCCAGCAACAAAGAAATCTATATTGCCTCTGCCGTTGAAGTCTTTGCCGCTGCGGTGTAAGGCATTTACCTCGTTTACAAGCGTCTCAGCAATTTGGTCCAGGTGACGCAAGTATTCAGGGACATAATTGTCTCTAACATTGATTAATCCAGCTATTTTGCCGCTATTGATATTTACATCACTGTCATCTTCTGCCCAAACCATTACTTTGTGACCGTCCGCCCGAAAAACGGTTTTTAATTGAAGGGCTATGGTTCCAGTTACAAGTGATTTGCCGCCTATATTGACAATGAAATCGTTGCCTTGCCTGCCAAATTGGGTCACATCCACAAGCTTAGAAAGTTCGGTAACCAAATAGTCCCTCTTGTCCAAAAGGGCATTGGGTGATTCGTTCAAAGCATTGGCAGCTCCAATTTGCTGGTTGATCGCGGCAATTTCTTTGGCTACTCGGTTGATTTGCTCAACAAGGTTGTCGATTTCAAAGTCTATGTCGTATCTTATTTGCTTGGTTTGGCTATATACGTTTTTTATGCGAGCGGAAAGCGTTTCCGCAAGCCTTACAACGTTAGTTCTAAGTGGAATGCTTTCCGGGTTTGCGCTGAGATCCTGCCAGGCGTTCCAAAACTTATCCAAATAACCTTGAATGGCGGTATCGGATGGCTCAGCAAAAAGCGATTCAATTTGACCCAATCGCTGATCCATCATTTGCCAGAATCCAGCGCTTGAATTGGCGCCGCGCAGCCTGAATTCTATAAATTCATCCTGAACCCTTTGTATAGCTTCGACTCTAGCGCCCGTTCCAAGAGCTGTATGATTAGTCGTCCCGCTTGCATAAGCGCCACTGGCAGGATTGCCTTCGGATATTATCACCCTTTGCCGCTTGAATCCGGGCGTATTGGCGTTGGCAATATTATTGCCAATCGTTTCCATTGCTTTCTGGTTAACGAACAGGCCGCTAGATGCTATATTGATTCCGAGCCAACTTCCACTCATATTTTGTTGCCTTCAAAATAACGAATGTTGTTATCCTATGCCTTCAAATCCACTGCGAGATTCGCGCTTCCAGTTTGCTTAATGCCTCCGATTCCATAAGCCAAAGGCGGTTCCTGGTTGCCAAATAACCTCATGCAAAAACTAACATACTCCACTGCGTTCGCTAACAATGTGGCATTGATGCTGTTTTCGCGGTGAACCTTTTCGATAATGGCCTGCAACTCGTCCCTGGCGCTTGCCAGATCCTCTTTTATTCCTTCAGGTAAGACAGAGATTACTTCCAAAACCGTTGCCGATTCATCCAAGCCGCATTGAGCGGCAGCAAAAGCGAGCATTGAGCTTGTCCGTTTATGCGCGTTGGCGATTTGCCTTAAAATACGTTCTTCGGTTCCTGTGCTGGCTTCAGTTGCAGGGATATCGTTGCTGACAAGCGCTTCTCGCTGTTTTAAGATTGCATCCAACATCTGCTCGTAAACAGCCGTTTCTCTTCGGATACAATCTGCGAGCGCCGATATTGATTTTTCAGGTGTTTGCCTGTTTTGAATTAAATCTGTCATATCATTTTCTCGATTGCGCGCCGCAACATGCGGTCAGCGATTTCTGAACTTGACGGCTCGTAGCCGCCTTGCTGCAACCGTTCGCGGATTTCTGCGATCTTATCCTGTCGCACATCCGGAAGCTCCCGTATTTTTTCCGCAGCCACTCTTAGGTGGTGCGCTGTTGCCGAGAGACTCACCGCATCGGGCTTCGTGCTCGATGGGCAAGGCGGTGTCGGATGTATTTTGTATATCCGCTGAAGGTGCGGCCCAAGAACTTTTTCAACCTGTCCTGTAGGCACCATTTACCTTCACTCCTTAACATCCGGTCCGTCCTTGGTCCGGTTCAATTTACTATTCGACTGTTCCGTTCGTGAGTTTAGTGAAAAATCTGGATTTTCTGAGGATTTTTCAGAAGTTTTTTCACTCCTGGATTGGCGTTCTAAAATCTTGCTTAACTGCCGGTATAATTGGTCGCTAAGACCCAGGCCATTTTGCCGCGAGGCAAGCTTGCACACTTCGCTATCGAGCATATCGCGCCAGGTCTCCTCGTCCTTGTTCGATCCAAAAAGGTCAGTCTTAGGCACAGTAGCTCGCAAGCCTTTCATTATTTGGGCCAGCATTATGCCTTCAAAGTCTCGGCAAGCTTTTAGCAATTTCTTCTGTTCAAGCGTTTTCGCCTCAACAGGCTTTTGTACTTTTGGCGGCTCATTCAAATTGACAAATGCAGGCCCAACCTTCATTTAAATTACCTCCAATTCGGCGCTCAAAGCGCCAGCCTGCTTAATGGCCTGAAGAATTGCAATTATGTCGCGTGGAGTCACCTTCAAGGCATTAAGGGCGGCGATTAATTCTTCGATAGTAGTCCCGCCTTTTACAGGCATTAGCCTTGCTTCCTGCTCTTTTGCTTCAACGCTTTTCTGTGGCACTACGACGGTTTTTCCTCCGGAAAGCGGATTCGGCTGAGAAACCGAATAGTCTGTTGATATTTCTATACTAAGGTTGCCATGCGATACAGCTATAGGGGCAACTCTTACAGAACTTCCGATAACAACAGTTCCAGTCCGTTCATTCACGACTACCCGCGCTATGGAATCCTTTTCGACTGTCAATTCGCCGATTTCCGCCAATAGCCCGACAGTGTTGCCGGAATACTCTTTGGGTATCTCAACCGATATCGTGTTAGCGTCCATTGCCCTGGCGCTCCCATTCCCGAACTTTGACGAAATGGCTTTTGCAACCCTGGATGCTGTCGTGAAATCGCTATCGCGAAGCAAAACCCGCAGTATGGATCCATCGTCCAATTCTGTCTTTGTACTTCTTTCAACAATGGCCCCACCAGGGATGCGTCCAACTGTGGTATGGTTTTTGGTAACTGAAGTTCCACCGCCACCTGCTAAAAAACCGCCTATCGATATGGGCCCTTGTGCGACGGCATATATTTCTCCGTTGGCAGCTTTTAGGGGTGCCTGCAAAAGAGTTCCTCCTTGTAAGCTGGTAGCATCGCCAAGAGAGGAGACGACCACATCTATTTTTGTTCCCGGCTTTGCAAAAGGAGGCAAATCGGCCGTTATCATAACGGCAGCTACATTTTTAACCTTAATTTTGCCTTGAACATTGATGCCAAACCCTTGCAGCATATTGGCAACAGATTGAACAGTGAAGAGTGTTTGTTGAGTGTCTCCACTCCCATCGAGCCCAACCACAATTCCGTATCCTACTAGTTGGTTGCTTCGAACACCTTCGATTTCTGCGATATCTTTAATCCTCACAGTTTGAGCAAATGAAGCGGAAGAAACCAAGACAAACGCTAGCAGGAGCGCTGCGATATAGATTTTTTCTGAGCTTTTGCTTAAAACAGCCATCTTAACAACCTCGTCACTATGCCCTCACGCTGCTTCTCTGCGATGTCCCCTCTGCCGTGCAAAGTAATGTTGGCATCGGCGATAAAGGACGATAAAATCGTGTTATCAGGAGAAATATCCTCCGGCCTGACAACACCGCTCAGTCGAAGTACTTGGCGTTCTTTGTTTGTCTCGACTTCACGCGTGCCTTGGATCTCTAGGTTTCCGTTTGGAAGAACCCTCGTTACTGTGACGGTGATCCTTGCATTCAAAGAAGAGCTTCTTCCAGTGCTACCTTGAGCCCCGGATTTCATATCGCCGGAGAATGATACCTCTTTCAGCATCTTATAAATTGGCCCTATTCCTGGTCCGGCTTTAACATCGGTAGCTTTTTTTGTGTCTGTGTTGGCTTTGAGGGTGGCGCTCGCTGATTCAACAACTATCACTGTCAAAATGTCGCCAACACTTCTTGCGCAACGATCGGAAACGAGTGACTTACCGGTTCCGGGCCAAAGCGACTCTGTAAATGCCTGTGTCGCAAATAAAAATATAAATAGAACGATAATTTGCTTTTTGCGTATAATCATTGCTGTTTATATCCTCAATTCAACCACTGACGGACTGACCACAACCGCCCGCAATTCATCTCGGCCAAACGGCCCTTTTACTCGGATAGTCCTTCCAATTCGTCCATCCTCTACCGCATTCCCCATAGTCGTGAGAATAACGCTTTTCGTCCTTACTCGAATGGTTACTGGAGAACCCTTCGTTACGTCAGGAACTGTCTCAACCATATCGGCGGTAAGGACCGTTCCCGCAGAAAGAGTCCTTTTGAATCTGGTATTTTCCAAAGCCCTTTCACTGGTTATTGCGTTGGGTATTCTAGAGATGTCCTTGTGTTCCCAGTCTATGGAATATTCGGTGACTGCATCGAATTGCCTAACGGTTTGGTTAAGCACTGCAACTTTGCCAAAAAGCCTCACATCCATTGAAACGGCCGCTTTTGACTCGATACGGCCGTTGACTTTGACCAAAACTACCACGCTCTGCATTCCGGGAGCGATTCGTATTCTAGAGGAATCAACTTCCAGCGATAGATTCCCTTCAGCTATTGTAATGGGATTCGGAGTTCTGGTGGCTTCTATTTCCGCTATCAGGCCTTTTGATTCGAATGCAGAACGCATAGCGGTTTTTGCTGTTTCTATCAACTGGTCGGGTGTTACGATATTGCATTTGCGTCGAATTTCACAGGCTTTGGCGCCCGAAAAAGTAATCCTCGACGCGGAAATGCCTTTTTGTCCAAGCAACAAAGAGATATATTCTCTGCTAATTAGCCTAGAACTCCCTGGTATTGGCGGTTTGCATATTTCGAGTTCTCGCAGCAAGTCAGACAGAGATGAAGAACATTTAAAAGATGCAATAGAGGAAAGGAAAACAGGCCCTTCCGAAACAGACACCTTTGACAGTAAGTCAATCTTTATATCACCGCAGTGCCCAACAGTCGATAACAAGAAAAATCCTGCAAAGGCGATTAGTTGGATTTTTATAACTGCTGTTTTCAATGCGCCTATCTCCTCATATTATTCGCCATATTTAGCATTTCGTCGGCGGCTTGAATGCTCTTGGAATTGACCTCATAAGCCCGTTGGGCGACAATCATATTGACCATTTCTTCTACGACGTTCACATTGGACATCTCGATAAAGCCGGCTGCCAATGTGCCAAAGCCATTCAGGCCGGGTGAACCGCTGGTAGGATCACCTGAAGAGGCGGTTGGAATGAAAAGGTTTTTCCCTATCGATGAAAGCCCTCCAGGGTTTATGAACTTCACAAGCTGTATCTGGCCTATTTCTTGCGGCTGTGTTTGGCCTGGAAGATTGACGGTTACTGTTCCGTCTGATCCAATTGAGACATTTGTAGCCTCGGCTGGAATGGTGATTTCAGGCTGAAGCGGGTAGCCATCTGAAGTTACTATCCTGCCTTGGCTATCCATCTTGAAGCATCCATCACGTGTGTAACCAATATTCCCATTTGGCATTGATACTTGGAAAAAACCATCGCCCTCTATAACAACATCCAAAGGGTTGCCTGTCTGTTGAAAATCGCCTTGTGAAAATATTTTCTGGATAGCGGCGGGTTTAGTTCCAAGGCCTACTTGGATACCTGTAGGGACCTGCACCCCTTGGGCCTCTGTTGATCCGGCGCTTCGGATTGTTTGGTAAAGCATATCCTGAAAGTCAACACGGCTTCTTTTAAATCCCGTGGTGTTGACATTTGCAAGGTTGTTTGCAATTACGTCAAGGTTTAACTGCTGAGCAGTCATGCCAGTCGCTGCAGTCCAAAGGCTCCTTATCATTTATAATCCTCCGAATTGGTGATTTTTATTTCCCAGACGCTGTGTTAATAAGTTTTTCAAGAGTTTGGTCCAACGATTGAACAATGCGTTGTCCCGATTCATATGCTCTTAGATCAGTCATCATTAAAGCCATCTCTGTGATGATGTTTACATTCGAACTCTCTAGGCAGCCTTGCCGAACTTGCCCGGTTGCAGGCAAAAGCTCGCCAATCGTTGCCTGCGAAGTAGATCTTGTAGCAATGCCATTTCTAAGACTTTTGGTAACGACGAGTCTTATTTTATCTATCACTGCCTCTCCGGATTTTACAGTTCCGTCCATTTCTACGTGCCATTCACCCTCGGGAATCCGGATTATCCCGCGTTCTCCCAAAACAGGCCTGCCTTCTGGGTCAACTAATTCACCTTTAATATTTGTATTGAAACAGCCGTTTCGGGTCAGAGTGATTCCGTTAGGGGTTTGCACAACAAAAAATCCTTCGCCTTCAATTGCAAAATTAAAAGGATTTCCCGTTGTCTCTATCACGCCTTGGCGCATATCTAGGCCAACTGCGGGTTCAGGTATCACAGGCGATACGGAATTAGGTCTCACGCTTGTGGCTGCTGACGCATTTGCGATTTGATCTAATACACTGGCAAAAGTCTGCCCGGTAACGGATTGCCTGCGATATCCCGCGGAGTTCACGTTTGCTATGTTTTGCACGATGATATCTTGTTTCGTGAGGCAAGAACACATTGCGCCAGCGGCGCTATAAAATGCATTGATCATTCGTTTTCTTCCTCCGCGAAAACTATTCGACCAAATGCATCCAAGAGTTTAGCTTTTTACTTGGATTTTTTTTGGATATAGAGAACGTGATAAACTGAAAACTATGGTAAGTAATTCAGCAGAAAAAAGGCTTCATGAACTGAAAAACCGATTCGATATCATTGAAAGGGAAATTACACTTCAACGAACGGTCTTGAAAATTGTGGCTATACGTTCCGCCAGCTCTTTGATTACAAACGAAACAGATCCGGATAGGCTGCCTTTTTGGGCTGAAATTTGGCCATCATCAGTAGCCCTGGCTGCTTATTTGCTAAATCAAAACTGGCTGGAGGGCAAATCTTGCCTGGAGTTGGGTTGTGGGGTAGGTTTGGCAGGATTAGGAGCTCGACTTATTGGTGCGGATGTCGTGCAGACAGATTGTTTTCCTGAGGCTCTAGAGTTCGCAAAGATTAACGCGGAACGCAATGGAATTGAAGGCATAAAATATTTCGCAGCGGATTGGCGTGCTTTTCCATTAAGGTCTAAATTCGACTTGGTTATTGGAGCGGATGTTCTTTATGAACGCACAAATCACGATGCATTTTTAGAAGCTTTAAGAATATCGATGCATTCAAAAAGCATAGCGATTGTAGCCGATCCATTTAGGATACCGGCATGGCATCTACTAACTCGTTTGGAATCTGAAGGGTGGGAAATAAATCTTTTTGACGACACCGTCGAATGGGATGAAAGAAATGTTGACATAATCTTCTGTCTAATGAGAGCCCCATAGTGTTTTGAAGCATATTCTTGAATATGGAGTCTTTAAATATAGGTAATAGCCGTATAACAAAACTGCAATTTTTCGGATATAATATTTTTAGGTGAAAAACTATGAATATTACACGGTTAATTAGTTTAGTATCAATTGTTTTAGCATTAGTATTATTGACCGCTTTGTCCAGCGACGAGCTTTTAGCTTCAAAACGATATGATAGAGATTTTGGGGCTCCGCGAGGCTGGTTTTCATCTAAAACTCAAACCAGTCCAAACCAGGCTTCAGAATCTTCTAAGTCTTCATTGGATTCCGCGTCCGAAAAGCGTGAAAAACCATCGGCTTGGTCTTCAGGAAAGAATCCCATTCGTAGTTCAGAAATGAAAGATTATTTATCAAAGGGTGATAAAGGTTTTAATATGGAACGTCCTGATTTCTTCAGGTCATCTTCAACATCTAATGACAGGTCGCGAGGCTGGGGCGCTAGTTTTGACAGGAAGACCCAGGCTGAGCCTAAAGACATTTTTGCTTCGAGCCAAGATACGTTCGTAAACAAACAAACCACAAACCCTATAGACGATATTCACAAACTAAATAATCAGCAACTGCGAGGTTGGGGAGGCAATTCTGATAGAAAGTCCAAAACAGAGCCGAGAAATACGACTGTTCAAGACGAGGATGTTTTCGCAAATAAAAGATCTTCAGACCCTATAGATAACCTTCCTTTAATAAAAACAGAGAAGGCAAGGGGATGGGGTGGCAATATACAATCTAAATCCAAATACGAACCTCAGGATGATACAAAATCCGAAGAAAATGCTAAAACGTTAAATCAAAATAGCCAGACTGCAGATTCTGTTAATAAAAAAGGCTGGACTTCTAGCTCAAATGAAAAACCAAGATTTGAGACGAAAGAAATACTCAGCGATAAACACCGTTCCTTTGATAATGACAGAAATTCGTACTCTAAAAAATACAGGTCGGATTATGAAAGAGATAAAAGATACGAAGAAAAGCGAAAGTATAACAAAAACTGTGGCTCTTACTATGGTTGTCCCACTAAATCTTACTTCACAAGCGGTTTCTATATAAACATTGGTAACATTTCGTTTGGTTATAGTTCAGGCAATCGCTACGATTGCGCTTATCGTTACAGGCCGCCAACTTATTGCGACGGTTTTTACTATTACGCTTGGCCACAACGTGTTTATCCAATGCGCTACGGATTCTATGTTTGGGAATATGTTCCATCATACTGCTATCCTGCAGTTTACCACCTCTATGGTTATATTCCGTATATAGCACGCGAAAGAGTAGTTATAGTAGAGCGGCCGGTTATTCGCTATGTCGAATCGCCGCTCATAATAGATTGCGACAGTGGTTATTATCTGTCCTCGCCCAGTGGCGGAGCCGCAGCTAGAGCTCTTTCAAACATCAGCAGGGCTTGGGAACGAAGCGATATTGAACTATTGGAGAGGCACGTTAATAAAAAATCCAAGATTGATGTTTTCTTCAAGGGAAAATACGACTACTCTATAGATGCGGATGACTATTTAAAAATGACTGAGGATGCTATGCTGCAGATCGATACGGTCAGATTGGAGTTCACACGGGCATCACGTCGAGGCTTCAATGAAATAGTAGCATACGGAAAGCATATTTATTTCAATGAAGATGGCGATCTTAAAACAGTTTATATCACCTACACTTTAACAAAACGAGGAACAAATTGGGTGATCACCGAGGTCGGCTCTTCCGATACGCCACTTTAGTTTAATTCGGATTATTTTTTGGAGGAAATTGCATGCGCGAGCATTTGGCAAGAAAAATTGCCATTTTTGCGGCAATTATCTTAATTTCCACCTTCCAATTTGCTGATTCACGTTTTAAATCCTTCGTTTTTCCTCTATATGCTCAATCGTCAAGATCAGACAATGACAAGGATAGCTCGAAAATAGAGGAGTCGCAAAAAGAAGAATCTAGCCCTTCGTCAGAAAAAGTAAATTCAAAAAAGGATAAGTCAAAAGAAAAGGCAAAATCTGGTTCGGGTTCAGATAAAGAAGAAAAGCCTGAGTCCGCCGAAAATAAAAAAGATGAATCCAAGTCGAAACCCTGGTCCAGAAAATCAGAAAAGCCAGATAGCAAGCCTACATCTACTGAACCAGATCAGCCAGAAATGAAAAGTCCAAAAGAAGAGAGTGCTAGTGATAAAGAAAACAAAACTATTCGGAATTGGATGGGAAACCCCGTTGATATAAATAAGAAGCCAAAACCACCATCTAATGGGTATATTAATGACAATGATTGGCGAAAAAAGCTTCGTGACAAGTCTATAAGCGAGCGCAGGTCCAAAACTCATTATGAAAAATACAGGGATTTTTACGGCCGCTACAGAGACCCATATTACTATTCTCCTTACGACAGAAGATTTTATGATTATCTTCCAAGGCATTTTGATTCTTATTCATCTTCATCTATTTTAAGTGAAAGAAGACGAGCCGAAAAATACTACGATTTCAACGATGGTGATAGCTATTACCTTCGATTGCGCAGTGACTGGGAAAAAGCGCTATATAATATCAGGAGGGCTTGGCTTGATGGCGATATCGCGCTGATGTCGCTTCATATAAGCGACAAAATGCCCGTGAGAATATATCACAAGGGTCGCTATGCTTACAGGGCATCTCCACGTGAGTTTTTCGAGATGACTTATGATGCATTGGACCAGCTATATACGCACGATTTCAGTTGGCTGGAATACCGGCACAATTCGCGTTCAATTTTTGCGGAGGCAAAGCACGTTTATGAAAGCCCAAACGGCAAAATCCGTGTTAATTATATTTCATATACTCTCGAAAAAGAAGGCAGGCATTGGATAATTACGGAGGTAGATAACGCTCCCGAAAGTGGGGATGCGAAGTGCTTTATAGCCACAGCCGCCTACGGCACGCCAATGGATGGAAATGTGCTTGTTTTAAGGCAGTTTCGAGATGAAATATTGATGAAATCAAAATCGGGCAAAATGTTGATAAAAGCATATTATCGATTAAGCCCGCCTGCTGCAAGAATAATCGACAAACAGCCAGCGCTTCGTTTCTTAGCTCGTCTTATATTGAAGCCGGTAGTAAAAATATGCAAGAATGCGATTCAAAACTGACATCATTTAGCCTTCTGCCAAGGCTTCTAGTTCAAGCCGATTAGTTATTGTTATAATTCCACCTCTGCGATAGCGCAAACATAGCTTTTTCAACGAGGCGATAGCGCGAACGGATTCCTCGTAAGAGATTCCAACCATGCCTGCAATTGTCTCATGGGGAAGCCTTATATAAAGTTGTTCACCATCTTTGGTTGGAATCGTCCCGCCTCTTTTTGCGAAATAAATTATGATTCGGGCTACACGTTGGATTGCAGGTTGCACCGCGACACTATGCAACATATCTTGAGTCATATGCAGCCTTTCAAAAAGATTCAAAACTAGTCGGAGCATAATGTCGGGATGGCGCTTTGTGAGGTCGATGAACTTTTCAGGCCTCATCATTCCAATCCTGCATTTTTCGGCAGACACCGCCGTTACGGGAAAGGGTTCATCGGTAAAAACAGGAGATAAACCAAATGGTTCTCCCACAGATACGATTTTAACGACAGTGTCTTTCCCGGAAGGCGAATGTTTGGTAAGCTTAACACTGCCGGCAATGACGAAATAAAATCGTTTCGTGGCTTCATCCGGCAAACTTCCTTCTCGAAAAATTATTTCGCCTGGTTCCAATACGCGGCTGACAGCCTCGCTAGCGATGGATGCAAGGGCTTCATCGTCCAAAGATGCGAAAAGACTTAGTTTTCTTAACGATTCGGTTCTCATAAGATTGTATTCATCATATGAATATCGAAGGTGGTAGTGAATTGATTATTATATTAATCAAGAAAAATTTTCACCTTATAACTTGATGTAACCAAATGAATATTCATAGGATAAATGAGACGGCGCAGGATTTTTTCTATACTAATTTAATAAAAATAAATGATATAGATTTATCCATTCCGCTGAATAGGAGTAATCCATTGAAACGAGTGTATTTGATCTTGCTATGTATAGTTAGTTCGTTATTTTTCAATCATTATTCAATTGCCGCAACAAAGATGGATAATATTGATCAGTATCTTCCCTTTAAAATCGATCAGACATTGCAAGTATCCATCGAATGGAAAATTAATAGATCAGTTCCGGCTGGTTCATATATCCGTTTGCTTGCTAATGGGATTCGCATACTTCATATATTTACGTCAGTTGAGTTGAGTGCCTTATTGGAAAATGAGAAACTGAAATTGGAATCTGTTCGCCATCTAACGGATGAAGACCGTAAGAAAGATTTTATGTTTGTCGCGAATAATCCTTTTTGCGTTCTAGCGAAAACGGATAGTTATTTACCAAGCGGAACAATCATAATATCGTCAGGAAGATTAAAAACTCCAATCTATCCCGGCAGGGATTTTGGATTCAGGCTTGAGTTTTCCGAAAATCAGGAAGGACCTTGGACGCCTATTAGCAACTGGAAAGCTTTGGATTTGAAACCTGAAGAGCCAGTTAAAATTCAAGCTTTTTATCGTTCAAACGGTCAAATAACGGTTGTATATGTAGACAAATACTACAACCCGTCGAATCCAGGCGAACGTACAATAGAAATCCTAGATCTGAACGGCAAAAAATATCTCGATGCTAGAATTGAAAATAGCCCGTCACTAACTATTTCACCACCTGCAGATATTGCTTTGCCAACGAGATTGATTATACGAGACAACAAAGGATTTGAGGCAAAATGCAATCCTCGTCCGCAAAAAAGCTTTGATGGATGTAACACCTATTTCGGAGAGATTCATTGGCATTCAGAGTTTTCCGGGGATGCATATAGGAACTTGCAAGAATGCTTTGATTATGCAAGGGAGCAGATAGCTTTGGATTTTGCAACTCCCGGTGACCATTATCCAAATCGGATTCAGGAGTACTTCGATATAATAGACCGCAATTATAATCCGGGTAGTTTCGTAACTTTTCCAGGATTTGAATTGAGCATCTCAAATGGACATATAAACTTCTATTTTCGTAAAAGGGGATCATTCGATAAATTTGAAGACGCTTGGAAGGCGACTAGAGCCAATCCCGATTTTGCCAAGCCGGACGCTCTTAGAATCAGCCCATTTTACGAAGCCTGGAATCCAGAAGAAGTAATTATGATTCCGCACCATATGAATATCACCAGCGGTACTTTTGAGAAAGTAATCCACAAAGACGGATATGCGTTATGGCGCCAGTTTGATTGGCGTGGTGCTGACGACCGATTTATACGACTCGCTGAAATAGTCCAAACGAGAGGGTCGTTTGAAACCGAAAAAGTGGATACTGGATGGTTCGGCAAATCAGGCGGTTATGGCTCCAGCATAAGAAGCGCACTTGCGCGCGGATTGCGCTTTGGATTCATTGGAGGTACAGACAACCACGATGGTTGGCCTGTTCGAGGGACAAATGCAACTCCGGAATTGGGTTTGGCAGCTGTTCAGGCAAAAGAACTGACAAGAGAAGCTATCTTTGACGCAATGCGAGCAAGACGAACATACGCCACCACCGGAGCAAGAATTGATCTGGATTTTTGCCTCAACGGGAAATATCCTATGGGTAGCGAAGCTAAATTGCTTCCTATCGAAAAACGAACTTTTAAAATTTCTATTCACGGGACCGCCCCTCTGGATATTGTGGAAATCATCAGCGCGGGTACGGAGTTGGCTTCTATACCGGTTAATGGGACTGAAGATTTAGAAACAGAGTGGACCGACCCCCGTGATGATGCTCCAATTGATAATTGTTACTATTATCTTAGATTGAGGCAAAAGGACGGAAACTGTGCTTGGTCGAGCCCAATATGGGTTGATTATCTTGAAAAACGATAAATCAATAAACAATGAAAACGTTCCGGCAGTTGGATTGTAAAATTGCCGGAACGTCTGTGCCTAATCGGTGTCACGCAGTTAAATTATTTTTTCGTTGTAATCCTTTGGTCTGAACGTATGATTTTCCTACATCCACCTTCATGGCTTAGAGACCAATCAGTTAGTGGCGCAGGTTCCAAAAGCTTTTCCAACTGGCCTAAAGATTTCATTCGTTCGTAAATTAACTGCCAACCACAATCTATTTCCGGCGAAACTTCGCATTTGCCATCCCTTGCATTGCCGCAGGGTCCATTTAACAGCCCTTTGGAACAGCGGGTTAGGGGGCATACTGCTCCATATGAACCAATAATGCATTTACCGCAGGCGGAACATTTTTCTGCCCAAATGCCCTGATCCTCTAAAATCCCGATGAACTTTGTATCGAGACCCGGGTAAACTGCTTTTTCCGGAAAACGCTCGGCGATTGCCTGAACTCCAGCCCCGCAAGCCAAAGACAATATCGCATCCGCATTTTGTATTTCGTCTATGATATCCTCTATAAACTGGTTTTCACACTGCCGTTCGATGGTGTGTTCCCTAATTTCGTGTTCATCGTTATCTAGATTATAAGCGATTCGCAATGCAGAGCTTATCATTCCGACTTCGCGTTCTCCACCTGCTAAGCAAACGGTTACGCAACCGCCGCATCCTAACACCAAAATCTTTTTGTGTTGGGCAAGTTCTTTTTTTAAGTCCTGAATATTTTTTCTATGGGCTACTATCATTATACAAGCTCCTGAGCGGTGACTGATGCCGCCGCTGTTTTACGTAAAGGATTGGGTCCAAGTTCTTTAAGCCTATTGGTCATTAGTTCAACTATTTCTGCAAAAGTATTACCTTCGGCAGACGATAAATTGAACATTTCCAGCCTCTCAGGCTCTAGTCCTGCTTCTGACAAAACTTGTTTCGCAAGCTCTACACGTTTCCTTGCGCGCAAGTTCCCTTCTTGAAAGTGACATCCTCCCTCCAGACAGCCTGCAACAATGACGCCGTCAACCCCTTTTTCCAAAGCGCGCATCACGTACCCTATATCTACTTTGCCAGTGCAGGGCAGCCTTAGAACGCGAACATTTGGAGGGTATTGAAGCCGCATTGAGCCAGCAAGATCGGCGGCGGCGTAAGCGCAATAATGGCAGCAAAGCGCGAGAATTTTGGGTTCAAAATCGACCATTTTATATAACCGCCTCCAACAATGCTTCTATAGCTGCGGCAACTTGCTCGTCCGTGAAATGATGCAATTGGATCGCTTTGGCAGGGCATTCTGCTGCGCAACTGCCACATCCCATGCATTTTGCCGGATCTATCTGGACCCGATTTTTGTTGTTTTCTTCACTGACGGCAGGAGCTCCATACGGGCATACGCGGACGCAAGTCAAACACGAGACGCATTTCCTTACGTCCACTCTGCTCACTTGGCCGCCAACTACCATACTCTTTTTACTCAATATCGTTGCAGCTCTTCCTGCCGCAGCGCGCGCCTGTTGCATATTTTCTAAAGTATTCTTCGGTGAATGAGCGCTCCCGCAAAGGAATATTCCTTCGGAAGCAAAATCTACTGGCCTGAGCTTTAAATGAGCCTCGAGGAAGAAACCGTCGCTATTGACTGGGATTTTTGCCAATTCGGAAATCTCTTGGTTGCTGAAAGCCGGGGAAATGCCTGTCGACAACACAAGATAATCCACTTTCAAGTTCATTGGAACGCCTATCTCAGTCTCCATAAACTTGAGTTCAATAGTTTCTCCACTGGTTACTTCAGGCGGATTTTCCGGTTCATATTTAATGAAAACAACACCTAATTCACGGGCTTTTTGGTAAATGAGTTCGTTGGACCCGTATGTTCTCATATCACGGTAAAGAACAACAACTCGACATTCTGGACAAAGCTCTTTGATAAGGACCGCGTTTTTTACAGCCTCCGTGCAACATAGCCGGCTGCAGTAAGGGCGCTTTTCATTTCTTGAACCAACGCACTGGATCATCGCAATTGTCGAGTTGGGTTCAAGGTGTATCGAGCCTTCTTCCAATTTCGATTCCAATTCGTGTTGAGTAAACACCCTGCTGTCCACACCATAAAGATACTCATCAGGTCGATATTCAGATCCGCCAGTAGCTACGATAATAGCCCCGTATTTGACCTGTTTAGAACCCACAGGTGTGGCGATCTCACTTTCGAAGTTTCCTACGTGGCCGCTTATTGATGTTAGGCGACTGGATGTATAAACTTCGATTTTAGGATGGTTTTGCACTTTTTGTATAAGCTTTTCTGTAAGATTCCGTTTGCCTCTTCCGCCTAGCGCGGGTTCCTTTTCAACAAGATAAACTTGAAAACCCTGGTCGGCTAGTGAAAGAGCCGCGGTCATTCCGCTTGGTCCGCCGCCTATGACAAGGGCAGATTGTATAACAGGAAGTTCTTCCGTTTGAAGAGCCCGAAGTTGGCTGCTGCGAGCAACAGCCATTCTAACCAAATCTATAGATTTTTCTGTTGCAGCTTCGGGATTTTCAGAATGAACCCAAGAACACTGGTCTCGAATATTAGCCATATCCACAAGGAACGGATTCAGCCCGCATTCCCTGGCGGTCTCCCTGAAAAGCGGTTCGTGGGTTCTCGGCGTACAGGAAGCTACTATAAGCCTGTTAAGATTGTGTTCGCGAATAATTTCTTTTATATGGTCTTGTGTATTATCTGCACAAGCGAAAACAGCATTTTCAGCATAAACGACACCAGGGAGCTTTTTGGCTTCTTCAACGACTTTTTCTACATCGACAACACCGGCTATATTGATGCCACAATGGCATATAAAAACGCCGATTCTAGGTTCAATGTCTGTATAGTCGTGTTCCGGCGGATAGATCTTTTCTGTTACAAGCGTTCCTCTCGCCGGAGCTAAGAGCTCCATAGCCATAGCCGCAGCTGCGCTTGCCTGCGTTACAGTTTCGGGAATATCTTTTGGCTCTTGAAAAGCTCCCGCCACAAATATTCCTTCTCTTGAGCTTGCGACAGTATCTGTCTCGTTTGAGGTGCAAAAACCGCATTCATTCAAAACAATTCCTGCTGCCTCGGCTGTTTTGATAGCTTCCACACTTGGCCTTATTCCAGTTGAAAGGACGACTAGGTCAAACTCTTCGTCAACGGGCTTGCCGTCTTTTATGTAAGAGATTCTGAGGTTTTTGGTTTCGGGCAGTTCGACCACTCTTGAAACCATACTTCGCAAGAAGCGAACACCTTGCTCTTTTGCCCGCTCGTAGTATTTATCAAAGTCTTTACCAAAGGCACGTATGTCTGTATAAAAGATTGTGGTTTGAAGCCCGCTGACGTGGTCCATAGCTACCACAGCTTCCTTAATCGCTGCCATGCAACATACAGAAGAACAGTATGGTTTCTCAGTCGATGCATCGCGACTTCCGACACACTGTATGAATGCTATTTTCTTCGGCTCTTTGCCATCTCCCGGTCGCTGGACATGCCCGCCGTAAGGGCCGCTTGCAGAAAGCATTCTTTCAAATTGGACATTTGTTACCACATTATCATAACGCCCAAAACCAAACTCGCCCCTGAGCCTTGCATCGAACTCTTCGTATCCGGGAGCTAATATCACAGCGCCAACTTCCAGTTCTAGCTCCTCATCGCGCATCTCGTGATAAATTGCTTTTGTCTGGCATACTTTTACGCATTCCATGCATTCACAGCATATGCCGCAAGCAAGGCACCTTTGGGCTTCTGTAATTGCGCTTTCTTCATCGTAGGCGCCGTGTTCAGCTGGTACGCGGCGGCTTCGATTGCGGCTTTCCCGCCACTGCATTTTTGCGAGCTCTTCGTGCTTCTTTTCGCTCCAAACTCTATTATCGGGGACGCGTCCGGCAGAAAGATCTTCACCTATAATGAATCTTTCAATCGATTCGCCCGCGCGGCGTCCAGCAGCCACGGCTTCGCTCAAAGTGCCAGCGCCAGCAACTACGTCTCCCCCAGCAAATACGCCGGGAATATTGGTTTCTAGCGTTATAGGGTCAACTTTTATTAGTCCCCACTTATTGACTTCAATATCCAGCCCTTCAGCAAAGCTTAAGTCGGGAACTTGCCCCGTTGCGATAATCGCCTGATCGCATTCGATGATATGTTCCGATCCTTCAACAGGGATTGGTTTTCGCCTTCCTGATGCATCACGTTCTGACGACAGTGTCATCTTAAGGCATTCAACCCCGGTGATTTTTCCATCTTTGCCTATAAACCGTTTTGGATTGGTCAAGAATATGAACTTGACACCTTCGTTGATCGCCTCTTCGACTTCGACTGGATCGGCCGGCATTTCCCGTTTCGTTCGCCTATAAACGATTGTTACTTCTTTCGCTCCTCGCTTAAGCGACGTTCGGGCAATGTCCATTGCCGCGTTTCCGGCGCCGATAACGACTACACGATTGCCAACTTTGGTGTCTTTGCCAAGGTTGATATCCTTGATAAAATCTATGCCCGGAACGACGCCATCTAGTTCTTCACCCTCTATGCCAAGCCCTGAACTCTTTTGAGCGCCAACCGATACGAAAACCGCTTTATATTCTTTCAAAAGGTTGCTGATTGTGAGGTCTTTGCCGATAGGCGAATTAAGCCTAAGTTCAACGCCAAGGTCTAGAATTGCTTGTATTTCTTCATCAATGACTTCACGTGGAAGCCTGAAATCTGGGATGCCTGCGCGCATCATCCCGCCTGGAGCAGGAAGCGATTCGAATATCGTAACCCCAAATCCTTTGCGCGCGAGCCAATCAGCGGCGGCAAGCCCTGCTGGACCTGATCCAATAACTGCGACTTTTTCAGATCTTTTTAACCCCAGTGAAGGAGCAGGTTTTTCTTTCACTTTTTCTATAGCGAATCTTTTGAGATTTCGGATAGAAACGGCTTCGCCATACCTTCCTTGCTGGCATTCACTTTCGCAAGGTCTATGGCATACATAACCACAAATAAGAGGAAGAGGGTTATCCTTGCGAATTATTTCCGCTGCTTCTGCGAACTTGCCGCTGGATATCAGCGCAACATACGCCTGCACGTTCTGACCCATAGGGCAAGCTGCGACGCAAGGAGGTCTTTCGTTTTTGCGTATTACGTAAGCGTTCGGAACCGCCTGGGCAGTTACTTTGTGAATAGCGGTTGTTTTAGATAAGCCTCTGTTGAAATCATCGGGAAATCGGACTGGGCAAACTTTGGCGCAATCGCCACAAGAATTGCATTTGTTTATATCTACGTAACGGGCTTTCCGGCGCACTTTTGCTTTGAAGTTACCGGGCTCGCCGGACAATTCCTCGAGTTGCGCTTGCGTGATAATTTCTATATTCAAGTTACGCGTGCATTCAACCAGTTTGGGTGAAACTATACAGGTCGCGCAGTCGCCGGTGGGAAATGTCTTATCGAGTTGAGCCATTTTTCCGCCAATAGTCGCATTTTTTTCGATAAGATAGACTTTAAACCCGGAGTTGGCTAGATCCAAAGCAGATTGAATGCCTGCTATTCCCCCGCCGGCAACTAGTACGGCACCAATTAGCCCGGGTTTGTTGTCAACCAATGGGCGATTTGGTCGCTGCTGAGGCTCAACGTCCTTCTGCTCAGAAATAGGTTGGTTTTGATTGGTTTCTACTTTCATTCAAGTAACCCGATTATTTGATCTAACACTTCCACATCTTCAGATGCTATTTCGCTATTATTGCAGATGGGTCAGTCATAAGCTTACCGATGCCCAGTTCGATATCAGGTATTCCTAGCGCCATGCCTAGCAATTGTGTGAAGTAGAATACCGGGAGTCCTATTTTTTCACCGGTAGCTTTTTCTATATCTTCCTGACGAAGATCCAAGTTCGTTTGGCACAAAGGACACGCAACTGCAATGCACTCGGCGCCACTGGCTTTAGCCATTCGAAGTATCTCGCCAGATAACCTCTTGACTGTGTCGGTCCTCGTTATAGAAAAACTTGCTCCGCAACATTCAGTCTTATATGGCCATTCAATCGGGCTGGCACCAGCGGCTTCAAGTATTTCTTCAAGTATTTGCGGATTTTCCGGATCATCCAGTATGCTGAGTTCTTTCGGCCTTGTTAGTAAGCATCCATAATAACACGCAACTTTCAATCCATTTAAACTGCGCTCTATAGAATTACGTATTTCTTTAAGACCGATATCTTCCTTAAGCACATTAAGAAAATGTCTAACCCTAACCGAGCCTGAGTAGTCGACACCTGACGTTTCCAGAACCTTTTTTTGAGTATCCGGGTTTTCTTTGATTTCATAGTTGGCTGAAGCAAGCCGCGCATAGCAGGCAGCGCAGCAGACGACTACGTCAGTTCCAAGTCTTTCGGCTACTGCGAGATTTCTCGCGGGAAGCGCTACGGACAAAAGATGGTCAGAAGCATGCGCGGCTGAAGAACCGCAGCAAGTCCATCCGGGTATCTCTTCCAGTACGATTCCCAGCGCTTTTGCCACTGCAAGCGTGGACATCTGAAAGTCCGATGCCGTAGACTCCAGAGAGCATCCGGGAAAGAACGAATAACGAGTCATTTTGCCCTCCGAGCCGGTAAAACTTTTCCAAAAATGCCCGAAACTGCATTCTTGCCGCTTGTTTTGGGCGGCAGGATCCGCATCTTACCTTTTAATAGCATCTTTGGAAACTTGAAAATATCGCTAAAAAAGTCTCTAGTTTTGATTTTATACTCAGCCATCATTCCGAACTCATAGACTCTGCCAAACTTCCTGATTGACTTGTGCATAACATCGTTGAATACTTTGACTCTATGCAAATCCTCCGGGGCGCTTGTCGTCATTATTTTGAGCGCATCTATCATCGCCGGGGTATTCACTTTCATTGGGCAACGAGATACGCAGGTCTGGCAAGAAGCACAAGCCCAAATTGCCCGGCTATTCAGAACTCGGTCTTCAAGACCAAGTACGACCATCCTATTCAGTTGATGCGGCAATATGTCGGTTTCATTCCTCATTGTGCATCCGGATGAACATCTTCCGCATTGAAGGCACGAAGCTATCCTAAGCTTGCCGTCAGGATCAACCTTCAAGAGAAGGTCGCTGCTTATTTTTTCACATTGGGCAGGATTATTCATCGGAATCTCCCCATTCATTGTTTGCGTCATCGTCGGCGGAAGCGATAACAATTTTTTGCGCAGGAGCAACCTTGCGGTATACTTCTGTGGGCTCTTTTAATACTCCATCAACAGTTAAAAGACGCTCCACTGGAATATCAAACAGACGCTCGTTTTCTTCTAAATATGGAAGAATGAGCCTCCAATCGGCATCGGATAGTTCGCGATATTCGCCGCCATTGAGCTGTTCATCGTCCAAAAGTCGCTTGGGGTCTCGAACATATATAGCTCCGCCGGACGCCAGCGAGAACAAGTTCGCTCCGGGGTAAGGTGTTTCCAACTCAACTATATTTCCATCATCATCAAACCGGATGCCGTTTAGAATCACAAACCCGCCGCCCGATAGCGGATCGCCAGCCATGAATGATTCAGCTAGGAAGTCTAAGCAAGTTCCATTTATGACTGCTTTCGGACGGCCTACAGCATTTATAAGCGGGCGACCTGCGGCGTTTCCTTTAACGAATACCTTGCCGCCTTTAGCTCCATACATGAAAGTTTGGCCGACATCTCCGTGAATGACTAGCCTGCCGTTTTTTAGAATCTGAGCGACCTGGTCTTGAGCGTTTCCATGAACTATCAATGTGGCGCCGTCCATTCCAGAGCCGAGATAATCGCCTGTGCTGTCGTAAGCATCAATATACACATCGTCGGAACCAGGTCCAAAACCGCAACCCAAGAATCTTTGTCCGACGTACCCGTAACAAATGAACTTGCGCCAACCGAGTTCGTGTGCTTTGACGATCAAGAATGAATCGCAGTCTTCACCTTCAGGCTGAAAATCGTGAGCGTTCACAATCAATACTTGCTCGGTGCCCATCGGCGGCCTTAAGCTGTCTCTTGTTTGCCAATCAATTCTCGTATAAATGGATGACGGTCCTTCGCCTATTGAAGGCACGTTCTCGAAGATTTTATGCAACGCATCAGTGACTATTTCTATTATGCTGGATCTCTTGTTTTCACCAGTTGGATATCTTCGGTCTAAAAGAAGGGTAAGTCCGTTTATTGCGGCGGACCGTTCGAGGTCAGTATGAGTGCACTCAACTATCTCAGCGCACAATCTGCGTATTGAATCAAATCCCGGGTCTAAAGCTGCTTGCTTCCCAGCTTCGAATATATCTCCGCCACTTTCCGAAGCTAAAAGCCTAGGAACATCAGGCCACTTGTGATCCAACCCTCTAGGGCTGGAAGCGAGAACAGGAATACTCAGATCGGCGCGCCTGCCGGGTTTAACAACTTTTTCCCGACCAAACTTGTCCATACAAGTCAGCCTATATTCGCCGTTTCCATTCTTCTTAACTGTGAAAATAAAAGCGCCGCCATCCGTGTAGCTGCCGCCTCTCGCATTCCAATACTCATCTGCAACTTTACCGAAACGGCTGTCTTCACTGGCCAAACTATGAAGCGTGGCATCTATTGCCTGCTTTTCTGAACAAATAAGGCCGATTTGCACCGGTCCGTCCTGGATGGCAAAGACCTGAGGCCTAAGCATTGCAGTATCAGTAATCCCAAGAAGTTGGAAAGCTTGATTTACGACATCATTGCGAGCGATTATGAAAAACCAAGGGCCATCCGGAGATCCGTGAATTTGCGTTGCCTGTATTCTCTTATAAACTTCTTGCTTATCCTTTGGCAACATATCGAAATCTCTTTCTCCCGTCGGAGCAAGTGATTCGATGATGTATTCCATTGGATACTTGTACGTCCGGTTCAAAAGGTCAAAGACAAGTATGGAAACTTCCGTGTCGGTCAAGAATAATGGTCGCAAATTCCTTTGCGCTAAATACTCCGTGACGGAGTGATAATTAGCGAAGTCTCCGTTATGCACGAGAGCTTCATTTAGTCCGCAGAATGGATGGGCTCCTCCTGGGTGCCAAACTCTTCCACGGGTAGGATAACGCTGATGCGCAATCCAAACGTGAGCCTTGAAGTCCTGAAGTTTGTAATATTCTACGATTCTCTCCGCATAACCGACAATTTTCAAAATCATCTGGTTGCGGCCGTGCGAAAGAACAAAGGCTTGCTTGTCACCAAGAGCGGCATAATATTTACTGTTTAGTTTAAATGTATTCTGGAAAATAAACTCTTCCTCTATATCTCTTTCGGGCAGGCCAGTCAAACCGCGTTTTTCCGCGAATCCAGCTAAAACTTCCTTTTTGGGTTTGACAAAATATCGCATTACCTCAGGTGGCTGAACTTCTAATCCTTCTATGTCACGATAATCTTCAATGTGGTCTAATAACTCACTGTGGAAAATCTCAAAGTGAGGATTGATAAACTCAGACTCCAAGTCGTTTCTGCAGTCAGGGCAAAGTAGAGCGATATGAAGCATATAGGCTTCGTCCAAGATCTGCTGCGAAACCCCTAACTGTTCAGGAACAAGACCAACTGCCGCTATGCCGCCGCCTTTTCCGTTGCCCCGGTTATGCATTTGGCAAGAAGGTGCGTATATGTGTTTGCCGCTAACAGGTATGCTGCAAGCGAACCCAGTGACGCCACAGCCACCTTCTTCTTCAACGTGATATGATGAAGTGGCGTCCCATCCGTCAAGCATCCATTTTCTTCCAGCGATCAGTTTTCTCGAGAAATCATTCATATACTGCACCCGATTCAATTTCATACATAATCCAAATGCATCAGTAGGTCGTGCCTGCCGCGCAGTTCTTTAACGTCGCTCATTCCAAACCGGCTGAGTATGTCTACAAGTTGCTCGCGCCACGCGTTATACAAGTTGATGAGTCTTTGAGTTCCCCATTCAGCAGACATCTTTGATAGCATCACAGGGTCTGTCGTGGCAATGCCTCTTGCACATCCTCTGCCGCTTTCACACTTTCCGCAACGAATGCATCCTAGTGCAACCATTTCGCAAGTGCCAACGACAACTCCATCGGCTCCAAGTGCAATCGCCTTAGCCATATCGTAAGCAGTGCGAATGCCGCCGCTCGCGATGAGCGTAACGGAATCACGTATTCCTTCCGCAATAAGGAAATTATGAACTTTAGGTATTGCGTATTCGATGGGCATCGCAATATTCTTTTTTGCTATTTCCGGCGCCGCACCAGTTCCACCATAGCTACCATCCAAATGCACGATATGAGCGCCAGCATAATACGACCCAACCGCCACCATGTCCACATCAATAGGGGTGGAAACCTTTGCGGATACAAGTGCTTTGTGATTTATATGTTTGATCCAGTCAACGTGTTTTTTGTGGTCTTCAATTGAATAAACGCTATGGAAAGGAAATGGCGAGAAAAGGGGAGTTCCCGGTACCGCCTCGCGCATAGCAGCAACCGCGGGGGTATTCTTATCCCCAAGAAGATGACCTCCCAGTCCAGGCTTTGCTCCTTGAGCGTATTTGAACTCGACAATCGGAGCCATGCCAATTGTCTCCTCTCGAACTCCAAAAAGGCCGGTAGCAACCTGTGTGATCATATGATCTTTATAAGGGAAAAGCCTTTCCGGGTAGCCGCCTTCCCCCGTGCAGCTAAATGTATTCCAAGCCATTGCCGCCCGAGCTTTCGAAAGCATTGTATGCGGACTAACCGACCCAAACGACATTCCGCCTCCATAAAATGGAACATCTATCTTGACTTCTGGCCTGCCATCCCCTCTCCGGTTCAAAACTATGCTTGTATTGATGGTTGAAGGATCGGTCCTAGGGCTATTAGAAGGAAATTTGAACCGTATTTTATCGAAACCGCCGCCTGAGTTTCCGCATTCAAATTCCAATTCCCCGTCAGGGATGTGACCTGTTTCTGCCATATGCCAAGTACTGAGTATAAGGTCCGCTGTCCATCGGAAATCTCCGATTGATTTATACATTGGGGTCAACTCGATCCTCAAGGCTTTTTGAGGGCAAACTTCCACACAGTATGTCCCGTTTTCTTTGCATTTCCCGGCAGTGCACTTCCAATCCAACCCGCGTACGAAGTCTACATAACCTTCTGGTCTCGCGTGAACGCCTCTTGGACAAATATCCTCGCACTTTCCGCATTTATTGCAAGCTTCACTTCGCCAAACGCGGTATTTGCCAATACGGTTTCTCCAACGGTCGGGAGCGGGAACAATTTCCCTTTTTGGCGGATACTCGAGTCCCGGAAGTTTTGCCCCTCTTTTTTCAGTAAGTTTGTCAAGCGTTACTGACATTGGGATTTCTCAGCCTTTCTGTTTCCGAAAATCGGACCGAAACATTCTTTTTCCAAATCATCGAAAAACATTGCCCGACCAGTCTCGCCACGAAGCCTTCGCGCTTCACGCATCCCCATTGCCCCCATCATTTCCAAAAGTTGGCTATGCCAAGCCCCGATTAGATTGACAAGACGTTGAACGGCGTAATCGTGGTCAGTGTTTTTCAAATCAACTGGGCATTGGATTCCTTGATCACAGCTACGGCATACCCGGCATTCCAATGCTATCAAGAGTGGAGTATCTATGCTCACAAGGTCTGCTCCACATATAACAGACTTTGCCACATGTTCAGCGAGTGAAATGCCACCGCTAGCAATTATGGTGATTTCATCCCGGATACATTTATTTATCAAAGCCCGATGCAGTTCACGAATAGCATCTGTAATATGCTTTTTATCTTCGGATTCGTTTTCGCAAACAACACCGTGCCAATTTGCAAAGACGTGAATAACGTCGACCCCGTTCTCGACAAGTTCAATTGCTCGCTCTGTAGAGTTACCCCATAAAGGCATTCTCACTATCCCAATTAAATTAGGATTTTTTTCCTTCGCGGAACTAATTTTGTCCATCACATTAGGGCAATCGGCCCATTCAATTAATTTGTGTTTTTCAAAATCTACATTAGTTCCATTTCGGCCTATATGCGGAATCGCTGCCTCGTGATTAAACAGTTCAGGGCTATCGGTAAAACAAAATATTTGCAATTCTTTAGCGGCATCTAGCATTGCCTGATTGACTGCTGGCCCGGGATCTTGCCACGGCATAATGTTAAACAGAATCGGAATGGGAACTTCCACAATTGGCGGGTATTGCTTGGCAAGTTTACCATCCGGCGTGAACTCCAAAGCCATCGTTTTGCGGCCAATATCCACTTGGGTATTTATATATTCTCGTCCGTGAATGCCGTCTCTCGTTGGTCTGACGATTTCAGACATATCTGTCAATATGGAATCAAAACCAGGACCCCTGAACGGGCCAGGGTATCCTGCGCCCGATACGGGAATTTTGCCGGTTTCTGCTTGATACCAAGTACTTGATATTATGTCGGCTGTCCAGACTTCGTCTCCCATTTCCGCGTAAGCAGGATTCATTTCCCAAGAAAGCAAACCCTTGGTGCAACTCTGCACACAGCAAAGGCAACCTTTGCAGTCATAAATGTAGTCCACGTATTCAGTGGCAGCTTTGAGTTCATCACGCTCGGAGTCATATACTCTGTATGCGCATTCGCGTTTTACGCAGTTGTGACAGGCTGAACAATCTTCTCGCCAGTCTACTATTCCGTATTTACCGATCCGCTTATGTCTAGGTGGAGCCGGTTTTGTATGAATGTGATATTTAGCCGGCATTATTTAACTCCTCGATATTCCACTCGAAGATATAATTTCCAAAGCCAGATCGGGGTCTTCCCCGGTCATTAAATGAACGCCTCTGACACCTTCAATCTTTCTTAATGCATCGACGGTCCTTTTTGCAATTTCTATCCCTAATTCTTTCGGAGTAGACGATGCGTTAAGATTGTTTATAATTTCATCGGGTATATCGATATGATGATATTTACTCATTAAATCTTTTGCGTGTTCTGCTGATTGTAATGGCATAACCGACGCTATTATGGCGGTGCCGGAAGGCGCGTTTTTTTCACGAGCCATATGCATCCATTTTTCAAACTTTGGCAGGTTGAATACGGGCGCGGTCATTATAAAATCCGCCCCGCTTCTAATGCATTTGGTCAATACTAATATCTGAAGCTCCATTGGGTCTGAAAAAGGATTTATATAGGATCCAAGAGTAAGGTCCAGTGGCGCATCTAGTTTTGAACCGTCTGCCAGCATTCCATCCCCGCGTATCGAGCTTGCTACCTGAAGGAGTTGCATTGGATCTACATCAAAAACACCTCTGGCAGCGCCCGATGTTGTAAGCGCCTGGTGCCTACCGACTAGGCAAAGGATATTCTTGATGCCCAGCGAAGCCGCCCCAATGATTGTGGATTGCAGCGCAATCCGATTTAAATCACGTGTCAAAAGATGAAGCACAGGTTCAGCGCCGGATGCTGAAATGTGGCTACAAGCTGCTAAACTGGACATTCGTACGCCGTCTTCACTTTCAGGGGCGCACACGGCATCAACTGTTGAACCAAGTTTGGAAGCGCAAGCTTTGAGAAAATCAGTTCCGCTGCCCCGCGGTGGTATGCATTCCGCTGTAACGATGAAATTGCCATTATCTATAGCTTGCGCCAATCTGCCGACTGCCATTATGCGGCTACCTCACTAGTTTTGTTTAATCGTTCTTGAAGAAAGTCAACCAATGAGACAATTGCTCTATCAAAAGCCTCCTCTGAATCATCTTCCGGGAGAATGACTTCCACCGAGCGAGTGTCTAAGCCTGCTTCTGCAATCAACTCTCTGACGGCCTCAATCCTACTTAGTGCGCGATAATTTCCTTCAAAAGATTTGCATTGACCTTGTGGGCAGGCTAAGATGCACATAGAATCAATGCCGGTTTCGAAACCTTTCATTATATATCGCGGATCTATTTTTCCGCTGCAAGGTACGGCTTCCAGAATGACGTAATCTCTCATTGAAGAGTCCAAAATCGCTGCTGGAGCTTTTTGATCGTAACCAATATTGCGGCAATAATAGACTCTTATTGTTGTTTTGTTTCGCTTCTCGCTCATTAACTGTTCTCCATACCTTTTATAGATGACTGAAGGAGCGAACCGGTGCCCGGTATTGAATCCGTTTGCCGTTTCCCTCCTTCCATCAATTGACGGGTCAGTCGACCCGCCGTGGCGAGGAATGTCTTATTTTCCCGTCGCCGACGTGCCTCGTGTCCCTGGAGGTTGCGCTTGGGACATCCACGGCGGGCCAAAAATCGAGAGGATTTTCCTCAATCTACAAAATAGGCAAATATTTCTCCAGTTCAAACTGGCTTACGTGAGTCCTGAAGCGGTCCCATTCAATTTTCTTGTTCTCAATGAACTTCTCAAAGATATGGTCGCCAAGCGCCTCACGGACAAGTTCGCTCTTTTCAGTTTCCGCAATGGCTTCTGCAAGGCTCCCCGGCAAGGAGGCTATACCTTTACGCGAGCGCTCTTCTTCCGTCATTTCGAAAACATCTTCTTCAACTGGTTCAGGCAATTCGTATCCTTCTTGGATGCCTTTTAGACCAGCTGCAAGCATAACTGAAAATGCAAGATACGGATTGCACGCCGGATCCGGGCATCTAAACTCGACGCGTGTTGCCTTTTCTTTTCCGGGCTTATACATCGGAACACGAACTAAGGTGGACCGGTTTCTACGCGCCCAAGCTACATATACTGGTGCTTCATATCCCGGGACTAATCTCTTGTAAGAGTTAACCCACTGCGCAACCACGGAACATATCTCTCTGGAATGCCTTAAAAGCCCCGCTATGTATGACTTTCCCACAGGAGAAAGATTATACTTGTCATTGGCATCGAAAAATGCATTTTCGCCGCCTTTGAATAGCGATTGATGTGTATGCATTCCGCTTCCATTTTCGCCGAAAATCGGTTTAGGCATAAATGTGGCATACACTCCGTGGGCTAACGCAATTTCTTTGACGGTTAACCGATAGGTCATCGCGTGGTCCGCCATTGTTAGCGCTTCAGCATAACGTAGGTCAATCTCGTGTTGGCTTGGAGCGACTTCGTGATGGCTGTATTCGACGTGAATTCCCATGCTTTCCAACGCCAAGATAGTATCGCGGCGCATATCGCTCGCTGCATCCAATGGAGTCAAATCGAAATATCCACCTTGATCGAGGGTGCCTCTGCAGGGACTAGAGTCCGCAAAATAGAAATATTCGAGTTCTGGGCCGACGTAGAATGTGTAGCCCAGGTCAGCAGCTTTCTTTATATTGCGCTTTAGTGCGTAGCGAGGGTCGCCATCATAAGGTGATCCATCAGGCTGGAGTATGTCGCAAAACATCTTTGCAACTGCTGCGCCGTCACCAGGCCTCCAAGGCAGCATAGTGAAGGTCTTTGGGTCGGGCATCGCAACCATGTCACTCTCTTCGATACGCGCATAACCTTCGATAGAGGACCCATCAAACCCCATTCCTTCTTCGAGGGCGCTCTCAAGCTCTTCTGCAGTAATAGCGAAGCTTTTAAGGAAGCCCAAGACATCGGTGAACCAGAGACGAATGAACTTTACCTTCTGGTCCTTTACAGTTTTCAACACTTGTTCCTTGTCCATATTAGCCACTTGGCTCCTCCTTTGAGTAATAGTAGCCGAAACTTTGCCCGTCCAAATGAACCATACCCATCGCGGAGAAATCATAAAAGTGACAGCTCGAGGCGCGACGGGAAATAGTTTGCTGCGCGCTGCCATTAGTAGCAAAAATCATGCCAATTGGCCCCTACTATAAAAATAGGGAGTTTTGAGCATAAAAAGCAATTATATTTCAGAAAAGTTCATTAATAAAAGCTACAATACGGTATGCAATGTCTCTTGATTAATACCGAATTGTAGGATGGTATTCTGGATTATTTTAAAGCAATGTTTTTTAATAGTTTTTTCAAAATAAGTAAAATAAAAAACCTTTTTCGATTGAATAAGCATAAACTTTAGGTTAAAAGCCGTGAAAATCATTGTTTAGAAAACTACTATAAGGTAGGAATATCCTTAGAATTATTTTTACTAGAAAACAGGATTGCAAAAGCTGCCGCGCAAACAAGAGTAATTAGTGTTGGGATTAAAAAGATTGCTTGATAATCTGTAAAACCATTAACTGTAAATAGTCCTTGTATCCAACCTGTAAATCTTGCACTTAAAAACCTTGCAGCACCCCAAATTAGCGAGGCTGTCACTGCTTGAGCAGTTGCTCGTATATGTTGCATTGCCGCTTGATCGAAATAAATGAATGAAGCAGCGAAAAAGAAAACAAAGCAAACTGAATGGAGACTAAGCGCTGCTGCCGATGCGAACTTGTGGGGTAAGAACGCGAAAATTGCGAATCTCAGAGGCCAAGCCGCGGCGCCAATCAATAGGACTTTTTTCATCCCTAGCTTCGGCAATGCTTTCGGTAAGATAAAAGCCATAACAGCCATTTCCGCCATCTGAGCTATTGTCATCAAACCGGGAACTGTAGACCTCGAAAAACCGATTCCCTCTAGAAATGGGCTGGCTAACATATAGTAAAAATCGCACTGGCTTGAAATTACAATGTTTATCACTACCAAGACCGTGAAATTACGATCTTTAAAGAGTTTTAAGACGTCCTTTAATAAAAGGAGTTTTGGGGCATTGCAGCTAGGAGGCGTATTTGGCAAGAAAAAACTGAAAAAACCGGAAATCATCGCAAAAAACGAAGCAAGAAGGAATAGATCTCCACGTGTATTTGTTCCCCAAGTTCGCCAGGCGAATAATAACCAGCCAGCGAAAATCCATCCTATTGTTCCCCAAACACGTATTTTTCCGAAATCCCTCGCAGCATCTTCCACGTGCGCCAGCGCTATTGAGTTCGTCAATGCAAGGGTAGGGGCGAAAAATATTGCGTGAAAAATAATGCAATTCAGCAATGCTCTGTATTCGGTTTGTCCGGCCGCAAAATACAGCGCTACTGCCGCAAATAAATGACATAATCCTAAAATGCGTTGGGCAGGAATGTGCCTGTCGGCGAGAACTCCAAAGAAATATGGAGCTATAAACATTGCAAGTGGCAATGCTGAATAGATGCTGCCAATTTGTCGGGAACTGAACGATAGGTAAAATGATAGGTCAGCGCCAGGAGGAGGTTTGCCCAAATATGCGCTTAAAACAACGGCCCAAGAACCCCAAATGGCATATTCAAAAAACATCATCGCGCTGAGAGCGAATAACTTCGATTTCACAGCGCGATGCTATCCAATTCATTTATACTTCCATTGAATAACTTTGTGGCTTTCAATGACTGGTTTACAATAGAGAATCGAACTTGGCTTTTAAGTTTTGTTTTGTGTCTGCCCCAATTTTTTTATTGATCTGTTCGCCGTTTTTAAAGAAAATCATTGTCGGGATCGATTGAATCCTATATTCATTGGCTAGCGCTGGTTCTTGATCAACATTCACTTTCACCACTTTGATCTTGCCAGCGTATTCTGCAGCTAGCTCATCTAAAATAGGACTTACCATTCGGCAAGGCCCGCACCAACTAGCCCAAAAATCAACGACTACAGGAATGTCGGATTTAAGCACTTCTGCTTCAAAATTTGAAGCTGTTCCAACTACAGGTCCTGACATAGCTTGTTCGTTTCCTTTCTTTTCATTAGAAATTGAAGGACTAGAAGCGACTGGTATTGGTTGTTCAACCGTTCTTTGGCTGACCAATCCTAACGCAACACCGATCAATAATCCGATCAAACCTAGAGCGACCAGTATCATAATGCGTTTATTGCTTTCCATTTTTAGCACCTTTTTGCGTCTTTCAAGCAAGAGTCAAGAACATTTCAAATGCTTCTTTTAAAGCATTATCAACCGGGTCGCTGTTTTCACATTTCTTTTTTATGCATTCTTCTAACTTAGTTGTGAAAATCAAAAAACCCACTTTATCCAGCGCTTTGCGAGCTGCCGATAATTGATTGATTATCTCAGAACAATCTCTCTCATCTTCAATCATCTTTTTTAGACCACGTACCTGGCCTTCAATTCGTGAGAGCCTATCAGTAATTTCTTTTTTTATATCTTTAGCCATGGCTTCTACCCTACGGGGTATTGTATCATTATTATACCCATTTTAATTGGCAGAATCAACGCCTATTTTTACTGAATATCAAAAATCATTCCGGCTCCCATTGTATTTTCAGGGCGGTTCGTGTCCCATTGGTTATTTTAACCAAATCAGATAAGGCAATGCCTGCTATCCAAATTATTTTTTCATCATCGGTTATAACCGGCAGTTTGTGTCTTTTTCGGATTGGGACTTTCAAATCGGTGAAAATATCCTGCAATTTGCGTTCACTTCTCATCCCAAGAGGCTGCATTCTATCTCCTTCTTGCCAATTGCGAACTTGAAGTGATCCAATAATTGTGTCCGCATCGAAAACAGCCTCTTTTGCTTGTTTTTCCCTTATAAAATCGGATTTATCCCAAAAATCAATTGATATTTTTCCAACTCCTTCGATTTCGGCTTTTCCCGGAACTGGAAGATTAAAAGTGAAATGGTTTTTTTCGATAGAACCCTCATTTACGAGGAATATTAGTTCCGATCCACGTTTCCGTATTGATATTCGTCCCGTAGGAATCACTATTTCAAAATCTTCTGGATTTGCAATTTTCTGTATTATTCGTTCTATTTGACAAAAGCCAATATCCTTTAAATCTCCCTGTAGGCTAGCTATCGCGCGTCGAATGACTAGCCGCTGCATTGCAAGGCTTTTTGCAAGGATTTTGGGTATTCCCAAGACTAACTTGCCTGGCTCCCTCAATATGGTAGCGCTATTTAAAGTTTTGTCGACGGCTTCATTTAATGTTTCGGCTTCTGCAGAAATTATTTCGCATAAGGTCCATATCCGTTTGCAGATTCCTGGGTATTCTTTCTCCAGAAAAGGAAGTATTATGTGACGTATCCGGTTTCGTGCAAACTCCAAAGATTCATTGCTTTCATCGATGACATATTCTTGCCCGACAGCGTTCAAGAAATTGATAATTTCTTGTCTCCAAACGCTAATGAGAGGACGGACTATGTTATTTTGAACAGGAGACAAAGCTGCTAATCCTTTGCTTCCAGACCCCCGAGCCATGTTTAGGAAAAAAGTTTCTACTCGATCGTCAGCATTGTGGCCTACAGCAATTTTCGATGCGCCGACATTTTCAGCAATTCTTTTTAAAAAATCATACCTGGCTTCGCGAGCGGCAGCTTCCAAGCTTGTTTTCTTGCTTTTTCGTATTTCAGGAACATCAGCTTTTTCGTAATGATAAGGTAAGTTTAACTTTTTTGCTAAATCTTCAACAAAAAGAGCTTCCAAGTCTGCGGACTCAGCTCTGATACTGTGATTCAGGTGTGCGATGTGCAAATTGATTTTTAGTTCTTCATTCAGCATCTTTAACATCAGAGCTAAAGCTGTTGAATCCGGTCCGCCGGATACTCCGGCGACAACTGTTTCTCCGGGCGTGAACATAGAAAACCGGCGGATAGTCTCCATTGTTTTTTCAGAGATCACGTCCGTCGGTGTTTGATTTTGCTTTTTGCGTTTCATTGTGCCGTTCCAAATATATTAATTGGAAAACAGCATTTCAATTAGTCGGTATGCTTCGATAATTTTTATCTGTGATTCGTTGTTTGCTCGCTCGTCAAAAGGAATCGAATTATTTTTTTCGTCGTTGCTGTCGTATAAAACAAAAGGAACGGGATTGGCAGAATGCGAGCCTGTTGCGATCGGTGTTGGATGGTCCGGCAAAAGAAGGATCCTGAAATGCTCACGGGAGCTCTTTAAACCTGAAATAATTGTTCCTAAGACCTTAGAATCACAGTCCTGAATCGCGGCTATTTTTTTATCAAGGTCTTGTTCGTGCCCGGCTTCATCGGGTGCTTCCACGTGAACCCAAACAAAATCGCATTCTTGCAAGGCTCTGACGGCATATTGGCCTTTGCCTAGGTAGTTCGTATCAATATATCCGGTAGCTCCGGGGACGTTTATCAGTTTCAGGCCGACCATCCGGCCAATGCCGCGAATAAGGTCAACAGCCGCTACAACTGCGCCGGTTTTTCCAAATTTGCTGAAAAAACTCGGTATATTTGGCTGTCTTCCTTGACCCCAAAACCAAATCATGTTTGCTGGATGGCGTCCTTCATCTTTTCGGCGGCGGTTAATGGGATGATCGTCGAGAATTTTGAAAGAATCAAACATCATTTGTGAAAGTTTTTCCGCGCCGTCACCTTGCGGCATAAAATCCTTAATTAACTTTCCGTGGATCTTATAAGGAGCTGTGAAATCAACATTGTCAGATCCATTGTGCCAGACCATAATATGCCGATAACTCACTCCGGGATAGAACTTTATTTTTTGAGACCCAAGTTTTTTGTCAATAAGCTCGATTAGTTCACGGGCTTCCTTGGTTGAAATATGACCCGCGCTGCTATCTATCATTTTTTCGCCATCAGTAGTTACAAGATTGCATCTAAAGGCAACATCCGATGTTTCCAGCGGAATTTCCAAGCTAGCTGCTTCTAAAGGGCCTCTGCCGGTGTAGTATTTTTGAGGATCATAACCGAGAATGCCCATATTTGTAATGTCACTGCCGGGCTGCATTCCCTCCGGGGTCGTATAAACCGTTCCCACAATGCCTTTCCCAGCAATATAGTCCATATTAGGTTTGTTGGCAACTTGCAAGGGGGTTTTGCCATCAAGTTCCGGAATCGGCTCATCAGCCATTCCGTCAAAAATAACCAATAGGTATTTCATTCAATCTAGCTCTTTTCCAACTAGCCTTTTATATGCTTGGCGGTACTTTTCAGCAGTTTTTTCAACTATTTCTTGCGGAAGCTCAGGTCCCGGCGGCTGTTTGTCGAAATTGATCGATTCCAAATAGTCACGGACGAACTGTTTGTCATAACTAGGTTGTCCTTGGCCGGGCTTATAAACCTCGACATCCCAAAATCTTGAAGAATCTGGAGTCAAAACTTCATCTATCATTATTATTTTGTCGCCTAATAAACCAAACTCAAACTTGGTATCCGCAATTATTATCCCTCTAGTTGAAGCGTAGTCGGACGCTTTTTTATAAACTGAGATGGCAATTGACTCGAGTTTTTCAGCAAGCTCTTTACCGATAATCTCTGCGGCCTTCGCAGCGCTTATATTCTCATCGTGTCCGTCAGTAGCTTTTGTTGCGGGTGTAAAAACGGGTTCAGGAAGCTTTTCAGATTCTTTCATTCCGGCAGGCAAGCGTATGCCGTGCAGTGTAACAAAACCATTTTTAGAATCTCGCATCAATTCTTGGTATTCTTTCCACGCAGATCCGGCAAGATAACCTCGAACAACGCACTCGACTGGGATCTGTTGCGCTTTTTTTACTAACATTGTCCGTCCGTCAAGCATATTTACATAGCCGACCGCATTCGAAACACCTTTATCCGACAAAAATTCCACAATTTCATCGGTGTTTGCCGTTATTAAATGGTTCTCAATAATATCCTCAACCAAGTCAAACCAAAACAAAGACATTTGAGTGAGGACACGCCCTTTGTCCGGTATTCCATTTGCCATTACTACATCGAAAGCGGAGATGCGGTCGGTAGCGACAATCAGCAATTTATCTCCCAAGTCGTAAACGTCGCGCACTTTGCCGGTTACGTGTTTTTTGAGCCCGGCGATATCTGTGGATAAAACGATCATTCCAGTCCTAGCTCCTTAAGCACTGAGTTCTTACTCACAGGCAATGTCTTGAATGAAGGGGCTACCTTTTCAGCCCTTGTTGGGTCTTTAAGACCGTGTCCAGTGAGTATGCATACAATTCTGCTCGGTTCAGTAAAGAACCCTTGGCTGGCAAGTTTTCTCACTCCGGCGACGCTCGCAGCTGACGCTGGTTCTGCAAAAATTCCTTCCAAAGCCGCTATCATTTTGTAAGCTTCAATTATCTCGTCGTCTGTTACCGTATCTATCAATCCACCGGATTCATCCCTGGCTGCGCACGCTGGTTGCCAACTCGCAGGATTGCCAATTCGAATAGCCGTGGCAATCGTTTGAGGATCTTTTATCGGATAACCACAAACTATCGGTGCCGCTCCCGCAGCTTGGAACCCGAGCATTTTCGGCTTTCGATTGATTTTTCCAGCCTTTTCATATTCGCAATAGCCTTTCCAGTAAGCCGTAATATTTCCAGCGTTGCCAACAGGTATGGCGTGGTATTCAGGCGCTTCACCAAGTGTGTCGCAAATCTCGAAAGCCCCGGTCTTTTGTCCTTCAATTCTGTAAGGGTTCAAAGAATTTACCAAAGTTATAGGGTATTCTTTGGTTATGTCAAGCACCATATTAAAAGCGTCATCAAAATTACCTTCCAGCGCCAATACTTTGGCCCCGTGCATCAAGCTTTGCACCAATTTACCCAAAGCTACTTCGCCAGCGGGTAAAAGCACCGCACAAGTAAGCCCCGCGCGCGCGGAATAAGCTGCCGCTGATGCGGCTGTATTGCCGGTTGATGCACAAATTACAGCTTTGGATCCTTCCTCTAGAGCTTTTGTAATCGCCATTGTCATTCCGCGGTCTTTGAAGGACCCTGTCGGATTTAATCCCTCGTATTTCAAAAATATTTCGATTTTCGCGTCAATCGCTTTTGAAAGCCTTGGGCAGGGAATTAATGGAGTATTACCCTCCAACAAAGTAACTATGGGCGTTGACTCGCTCACAGGCAAATAATTTCGATATCTTTCAATCAACCCGCGGTATTCTGATACTGTGGGGGCTTTTTCCGACTGCACAACCATAAATTAGAACCTCTGTTTTACTCTTCTACTCGTATCCAGCTTTCAACGGATTCAACGACATCCATTTTACGTATAGAATCCAATGCAGCACGGGTGTTCCGTTCCTCGATTTCGTGAGTTAGCCAGACAATTTCCGCACTGCCTTCACGGCTTGTTTTCTGAACGACACTTTCGAGGCTTACTTCGTTGTCGCCAAATACTTTAGCAATTGAAGCCAACACCCCCGGCTTGTCCAAAACTAACATTCGAACATAGTTTTTGCACTTTACACTGCCCATGTCGAGAAGCTTTTTATCGAAACAGCAGGTGCAGGGAACGCGCCCCGTTGAGCCGTTATTTATATTCCTGGCTATATCAATGATATCACCGACAACACTGCTTCCGGCGGCTTCAGAGCCAGCACCACGACCATAAAACATTACATCGCCGACAGCATCTCCTCTGACAAATATTGCATTAAAAACATCGCTTACAGAAGCCAAAGGATGGCTTAACGGCACCATGGCTGGATGGACTCTAACTGAAACGCCCTCTTTAAATTCTTTGGCTACTGCCAAGAGCTTAATAGCGTAACCCAACTCACGAGCATAATCTGTATCGACTTTCGTTATCGATCTGATGCCTTCACGGTAAACTGATGAAGTGTCTATTCGGCTCATAAAAGCGATTGAAGCGAGTATCGATATTTTGTATGCCGCATCGTGCCCATCGATGTCGGCAGTGGGGTCTTGTTCGGCATATCCGCGTTTTTGGGCATCAAGTAAGGCATCTGAAAATTCCCAACCATCTCGGGCCATTCGTGTTAAGATATAATTGGTTGTCCCATTTACAATGCCTTTGAGCTCTAAAATACGGTTGCCTGCCAAATCTACTTTCAAAGGGCGAATTATGGGGATTCCTCCACCCACACTTGCCTCGAAGTTGAAATCCAGCCCATGCTCTCCAGCTTCTGCAAGAAGCCCGTTGCCGTATTTTGCAAGCAATTCCTTGTTGGCGGTTACTACATTCTTACCGTTTCTAAGAGCGGTTTCAATGAAACTTTTTGCCGCCCCAACCCCTCCAATCGTTTCGACGACGATATCTACTTCAGGGTCAGTGCAAACTGTATTCCCATCAGTTGTAAACAAAGTATTTGATTCCGTTACCAATTTAGCTCGGTCTTCGGAAATATCCGCCGCCCATTTAACGATTACTTTTGAGCCTACTTTAGCCTCGATGATCTCATTGTTTTGATTCAATATTTGAAATGCCCCATAACCAACCGTGCCAAGACCGATTATACCGACATTTATTACTGGCTTCATTCTTGCTCCTTGCTCTTCAAATACATTAATATCTCACCTTGCTGAACCAATTTGCCGTTATCAGCCAAAATATCTACTACAATTCCACTGAACTCAGATGGAATTTCGCTAAAAACTTTCATAGCTTCAATTAATCCTATTGTTTGACCAACCTCAACTTCGTCCCCAATTTCCACGAATGGAGGAGATTCCGGAGTCGACGCGCGGTAAAAAACGCCAACCATTGGCGATGTGATTTTAAAAACATTTTCATTGTCAATGCCCGGCGAAATTTCCTCTTCGTCCTCTTCCTCTATGGAGCTATCGACGTGGACACTTGCCTCACCAGCGGGATGGGAGGGAATATAACAGGCGACGTTGTTAGAAGAGGTCATTTCATCCGCATTTTTGCCTTTTATAGTGATACATAAACCGTCTTCTTCCAATGTCAATTCAGACAATGAGTGCTTCTCAACTAATTCGGCAAGTTTGCGGATATTTTCTATATCTAGGTTTACATCTCCCAATGGGAATGCCTCCGTTGTTGGAACAGTCAAGAGGATTATATACTGTGACAAGTTCTGTATATAGCCTTAAAACCCAACTGACTGTTAAATCAGTTGGGGTAGTATAGCATTGAAAGACAGGGGTTTGTCAATCAAAAAGGTGCTTAAGCTTTGACTTGTTTTGCAGCCATTTCTTCAAGCCGTGCTACACGGTCCTCTATTCGGGGATGAGTTGAAAACAACGATACTAAACCGCCTCGCAAAGGATTTACTATGAACATATGAGCTGTAACTTCGTTGGCCGGCATCGGCATCCTTGAAGACGCAAAATGTAGTTTTTTAAGGGCATTTGACAAATACATAGGATTTCCCGCTATTTCCGCGCCGGTCTCATCCGCTTTATATTCTCGAGAGCGTGAAATGGCGAGCTGAATAAGCAATGCCGCTATAGGCGCCACTATTATGGCAAATAGGAAGAATAAAGGATTGTTGCCGCGATTGTTCCCGGAACGGCCGTAACCGCCAATCATCGCAGCCCATCCGGCCATTCTAGCTATAATCATTATTGCACCGGCAAGCCCAGCCGCAATAGTGCTTATAAGTATATCGCGGTTTTTTACGTGACCTAGCTCATGGCCAATGACTCCTTCAATTTCTTCAGGAGACAAGATACTTAGCAAGCCTTCGGTTACTGCTACTGCTGAATGTTTAGGGTCACGGCCCGTAGCGAAAGCATTTGGAGAAGCCTGAGGAATTACATAAAGCTTGGGCATAGGTATACCTGCGCGCATTGCCAGCGAGTTGACAAGCCTGTAAAGTTGTGGTGCTTCTTCTTCACTTACTGGTTTTGCGCCATACATCATAAGGACTATTTTATCGCTAAACCAATATGTTATTAAGTTCATGCCCATAGCCATAATAAATGCTATGATCATCCCTATCTCGTTGTAAACGAGGTTGCCCACCAGCATCAAAATAAGTGTTAGACCAACCATTAATGCAAAGGTTTTAAAGCTGTTCATATACGTCCTCACTCGAAATTGTTTTAATATTAATACGGTTTTTTACATAAAATGGTTCTGAAATAAATAAAAGCTGTATATGTTTTTAAAACTCAGTCCTACCTGTAAACCGGAATTTTTTTATCTTCATTGCTGGGACCGCGGCAATACCTTGTAACTTAAGTTCTTTGCCGATCATCTCGACATTCGAGAGCGCGTCCAAAACGTTATCCGTGAATCTCAAGTTAGTTACAGGTTTTGTGATTTTGCCGTTTTCAATTAAAAACAATCCGTCTCGTGTCATTCCGGTAAAAGTGGTCATTATTGGGTGAAGCACGTTCGTATACCAAAACCTTGTGACTAAGAGACCCCGCTCTGTGTTATTGATCATTTCTTCAATGGTTGAATCGCCAGGGGCCAATAGCATATTCATTGGGTATGGTCCCCACGTTCCTGTTCCACCCGAGGAGTGACCGGTAGATTTGCGGCCTTCTCTGTGAGCTGTGTATGAATCCCAGCATACCTCTTTGGCAACGCCGTTCTCGATGAAAACGACCTTTTGCTTATTAACGCCTTCTGGGTCAAAAGGAAAAAGTTGGGTTCTTGGGTCGTAACCATCGTCCCAGATTGTAATATTCTCTCCGCAGATTTTTTCGCCAAACTTCCCGCACATGAAACTGCGGTTTTCTTGGACTGCGAGCGCGCCAAGCCCTAAATAAGCTAAAGTACTTAAAAACTCTTCTGCCGCAAATGGGAGAATTACCACATCATATTCTCCCGGGTCAATGGGTTGGGGGTTTTGACTCCTGGATGCTCTTTCAGCAGCTTCTTCTGCAACTGCTTTGAAATTGAACATGGATACATCCTTGCCTTGAAGGTCAGCATAACCATATCCTGTGTCCACATTTGCTGTTATTCGAACATCTATGCTTGACCATTTGTTGTATTGGCGAATGCCTAGAGAGTTGCCGACGGCAAACTCCAAAAATCCATTGCTTAACGCTCCAGAAGCTTCTGCGTAGTATTTATCACAAACCGATATCATTTCGGAAACCGCATCTGCGCGACCCTCTGGCCCTAAATCTACTGTTTGCTGATAGTATGTTTGCGGGTGTGGACCGGATTTCTCGGATGTAGGAAGAGAAACAAAATCCGGATTTTCCTGTTGGTTCCGGGCGAATAAAACTGCCTTTAAAACGGTGTCTTTAATAGCGTCGCTTTCTAGTGAATTTGTTGAAGCGTATCCTATTTTTTTGCCGATCACAGCCTTTATCTCAATTGAAGCATTTAACTCAGCAACATTCTGGTGTATTCTCGACTTCGCAAAACGTGTAAGTTCAGAGTTTTGCCTTGATATCACCACTTTAGTCTGGTCGGCATCGGAGCACGCCAGAGCCATATCAATAATTTCCATCATTTGGGATTCACCAAAAAGCGGTGGGGCCTTTTTTGGCATAACGGAGCTCATTCTTCCATAACTCCTATTCGAACATTTTTAAACCTCGAAGGCGATACGCCGTGTCCTACATGTGCCGTCTGTGATGGTTCGCCTTTCCCGCAGTTCGGGACACCCCATAAATGCCATTCTTTTTCCGAACTCACGGCATCACAAGACCGCCAAAACTCGTATGTTATACCGGTATAAGTCGGGTTTTTGAGTAGCCTTCCGATCGAACCATCTTCAATTTCATAACCATACTCGGTGCCAAACTGAAAGTTTAGCCGTTTATCATCGATGCTCCAAGATTTGACTTGGCCGGCAAATATACCTCGTTTCGTATCCTTGATAATTTCATCCAAATCCCAATCCCCCGGCAAAAGGTTAATGTTTGTCATCCTAATAAGAGGAATGCGGTTCCAACCATCAGCCCTCATTGCGCCTCCGCTTCGAGTTAGTCCAAATTCTGCAGCGGTTTCCCGTGAACTCAAGTAACCGCAAAATTGGCCGTTTTTGACTATATCTACTTTTTGAGCAGGCACCCCTTCGTCATCAAAGAAAAAGCTGCCAAGCCCGCCTTGAGCAGTTGCATCCGCTATTATATTGACAACATCGGATCCATATTGGAAATTGTTTAGCTTATCAGTTGTCAAAAAACTGGTTCCAGCGTAAGAAGCTTCCATCCCATAAACTCTGTCGAGTTCTATGGGATGACCGCAAGATTCATGAACTTGTAAAGCGAGCATAGAACCTTCCAAAATCAAATCTCGTATGTCCGAAGGGCATTGTGGCGCATGGAGTAGTTCGATTGCTTCTTGTGCAATCTTCTCAGCTTGCGTTATAAGATCCATAGCCTGGACAAACTCATATCCTGCAGATGCATAATCTCCGCCGAAGGACTGTGGATAAGAGCGGGTTTGAACTTCTGAGCCATCAACTGCAGTCGCTGCTATTCCTGCTCCTGATTCGGTTTTGGTCTGCTCGATATATGAGCCTTCAGTGCTTGCAAAAACTTTATGTTCTTGCCAAAAGTTCATTGACGCTTCGCTAACTTGAATTTCTGGCTGTTGTCTCATTATGCTGTCGGCTTCCAACAAATAATCTATCTTTTCTTCCAGTGAAACTGAAAAGGGATCAATTTTTATTTCGGTGTGGAATATTCCTTCAGCCGGTTCTGCAGGAACAAGTTTGACGTCAGTTTTTTTCAATTTCGCGCTCGCTTTGGCAATTCGCACTGCCATTTCCGTAATGCGGTCAGCTTCTTCATTGGAAATTGTGTTGCTGCTTGCAAACCCCCAAGCACCGTCAGCTATAACCCGCACACCAAAACCCCTATCGGAGGAGCCGGCAAGAGCTTCTACTTTTCCATTTTTAACCTCGATGGATTCGTGATCGCGGTCAATTATCCGAACATCGGCATAAGAAGCGCCCAATTCGCGAGCCTTACTCAAAATCCTATCGCAGAACTCTTTCAAGTTTCAAAACCCCTAATTATTAAATTGTGCGGAACGAAGTTGGTAGTGATTTTAACAACGCTATTATACGAGGTCAATAGTATATCCAAATGCCTGCAGCTAAACAGCAAAATACCCAAATGTTTTAAAAATAGCTGTCGAATTGAATTAAAGAAATGTAATTGAGTTCTGTGAAATTGAAAAAGATTTATCTTGAATACCTTTGGAGTGGGCCAAGAAGAATAGTTAATATATACAACCAAGTTATGGGGGACTTATGTTGACCTCAATTTCAACAACGTAAGTTTTGAGATGAAAATGATGAAATGGTAGCGGCGGGCAGACTTGAACTGCCGACACCACGGGTATGAGCCGTGTGCTCTGACCGCTGAGCTACGCCGCCTTTCAAGCGATATTCTAACTGCCTAAAACAAAAATGTCAAACCATTTTGCATAAATGGGATGCTAAAAATTTGTTTCCTCTTGACATCCTCCATCCCGAGTGCCATAATAACAAATACGAACAAATGTTCGTATAAACTGCATTATCGGTTTTCAGCAAATCTAGGGATTAAGAATATGGCTCACAGAGCAATTATCTATTTCAAGCTACACAACTTTTTTGCAGAGCTAGAACGTCTGCGCAATCCGGCGCTTGCTGGCCGTCCTATTCTGGTAGGCCAGGCACACGGTAGTTCTTGTATTGTCGTTTCTGCGTCAGATGAAGCGTTGGAATCTGGAATCTTAAAAGGCATCACAATACGCCATGCCAAACGTTTATGTCCGGAAGCTGTGGTGATAAGCGCTAATCCAGGTGAATACCAGGCTGTTTTCGAAAGCGTTTTGGAGATCCTATCCCATTATTCCCCGTTGTTGGAACCGCATAAGCAAGATGCCGCATTTATGGATGTAACAGCGGTCCGGCGCATATTCGGCGGTCCGAAAAAGATTGCAACAGAAGCTGCAGCCTCCATAGAATCCAAAACCAAGCTACGAGTTTTCGCAGGAATAGCGTCAAACAAACTTATCGCCGAATTGGCTTGTGTATCTTATGAGCAAAGGCTGGGAGCATCACGGGAGGCTTTTAAGCCGATTGTAATTCCTCCAGGTAGAGAACAAGAATTCCTCGCCCGGCTTCCTGTTGAATCTCTGCCTGGGGTAGGAGATAAAACCACCCGCCGATTGGACGAACTCGGCGTTCGTACAGTCGGAACGCTGGCGAAAGTCCCAGAAAAGCTTCTTGTCAAACAATTTGGCGCTATGGGAAGCCGGCTTTACGGGTATGCGCGCGGAATTGACTATTCGCGAGTAAAAGCTGCATTCCCGCCTGAAGTAATTATAATTGAGCAAACATTTTCGCATCCAATAGCCGAGCCTTCAGCGCTGGAACCATTTCTACACTTGATGGCGCAAAAGGCCGCGGACTGTCTCGACCAGCAGGGGAGGTCTGCGCAGATTATTACGCTGTGCCTTGTGTCGGAAGACAATGCCAGCGCTTATTACCAGATTACAGCCAAACACCCTATATCTTCGTCTTACGATATCGCCGCCTATGCAGCCCGGATTGTTAAAAAATCGTGCCAGTATAATTTTTCACCAGTAATAGCTGCGTCCTTGAAGTTAAGCGGCCTGATTTGCCCGGAAGGCATCCAACTGGGTTTTTTGGAGATAACAGAACGCGACCGAAGGCTCAAATTGGCATTGAGGAATATCCGCGAGCGCTTCGGTGAAAATTCGTTACGCACAGCAAGCGCGCTGATCGTCGGCGGTCGCCGTGGCGTGCTTTCGCGGCTTACCGCTGATTTGAGGTGCACAGGTGAATCGTATTCGCAGTGAAAAAATTTCAGTTAAATTAGACCGGCGCGGGGTTCCGATAGAGTTTACCAGAAACGGTGCCGTTTATAAAAACATCAAAATCTGCGAATGCCGGCGCGTTACCGGTGCGTGGTGGGATGGCGAAGCTGAAAAAACATATTTCCGTGCACAGACTGCGGGAGGCGGAATCTACGACCTCTGTTTAGACCACGGCAGTGGAACCTGGACAATCAGCATTATACAGGACTGAAACTATGGGGTTTACTCATCTCCACGTTCATTCAAACTTTTCCTTTTTGGATTCGGGCAGTTCTGTCCAGTCACTTTTGGACCGTGCTAGGGAAGTAGGCTGTAATTCACTCGCATTGACTGACCACAACGGCCTTTATGGGGCTGTAAGGTTTTATAAATACGCTCGCAAAATCGGCATAAAGCCTATTATAGGCGCGGAAATGCTTATGGACGACGGCAGTCACATAGTTCTCCTCGCAAAGGATATCAAAGGTTATTCCAATCTTTCTAATATTGTAACTCGGTCGAAACTTGGCATCAATCCAGAAGAATGTTTCCCAGACGCCGATACCAGTGAAATGAAACAGCACTGCCGGACCACAATGGAGATACTGGATGCTCACAAAGAAGGGCTGATTTGCCTTTCCGGCTGCAGAAAAGGCGCTATTGCAGACGCATTTATCCGCGAACGCCCTAGTATTGCCCGGAAAATCGCATACAACTTTGTTTCGATATTTGGCAAAAACTTATACATAGAGATCCAAAATCATCTTCTACCAGGAACAGGTGCCCTTAACCGCCAGCTAAGTGCTTTGGCTAAGGATCTTGGTGTGCGTATAGTCGCAACTAACAATGTACATTATGCCAATAAAGAGGATTTCAAGATTCAAGATGTAATGGTCTGTGTCCGAACTATAACGACTTTGGACGAGTTCCACCCAGAGCGTAAGCTAAATGCTGAATACTACCTTAAATCGCCCAGAGAAATGTCAGAACTTTTTAGAGACTATCCTAGCGCATTGGCGACCACTTCTATTATTGCCGACCAGTGCAATCTTGATCTTGGGCTTGGTTCCTATAGATTTCCAGATTTCCCTGTTCCTGAAGGCGAAACTCCCTACAGCTATCTCTGCAAATTGTGTTTCGAAGGGCTTAAAGAACGCTATAGGCCTCTCACCCCAAAATCAATCGCTCGCCTTCAGCACGAGTTGGCCATAATAAACGATCTTGGTTTTGCCGAATATTTCCTCGTTGTTTGGGATATTGTCCGCTTTGCTCGTTCAAAAGGGATCCGGTGTTCAGGCCGCGGTTCCGCTGCCGATTCTATCGTTTCATACTGCTTGGGAATAACGACCGCCGACCCTCTAGAGCACGACCTTCTTTTCGAGCGGTTCCTCAATCCTGAACGCCGCGGTATGCCCGATATTGATATCGATTTCGACGCGCTGCGCCGTGACGAAGTTATTGCCTATATATATCGGCGTTACGGCGAAGATAAGGTTGCTATGGTTTCTACTGTCAGCACCCTATGCGCTAGATCATCCATTCGCGACATTGGGAAAGCAATGGATTTTCCGAAAGAAGATGTAGACAAGCTTGCGCGTTCAATGCCGCATTTTCGTGCCGGAAGAATCAGCGAGGCTATAGAAAAACTTCCCGAATTGCAGAATGGCGAATTGCCAATGCACCGGCTAAAAGAACTTGTGTCCATATGCGAAAGAATAGATTCGTTTCCAAGGCATTTAGGAGTCCATCTCGGTGGCGTAGTCGTCGGCAAAGGACCTCTGACAGATCTTGTCCCACTGGAATGGGCGACAAAAGGTGTGAAAGTTTCACAGTTTGACAAGGATGACATTGAAGAATTGGGTTTGGTGAAGATGGACATTCTTGGATTGCGCAACCTATCGGCAATAGAACGTACCTTGGAATTAATTCGGCAAGTCCGAGGAATAGATTTGGATATTGACCATTTGCCTCACGACGATCCTAAGACCTACGAACTACTCAGATCTACTAAAACCGTAGGGCTATTTCAACTCGAGTCTCCCGGCATGCGGGGGCTTTTGGGCAGGCTGCAGCCGACAAAGTTTGATGACATCATAGCCAACATTTCTCTTTTTCGGCCAGGACCTATGCACGCTGATATGATAAATCCCTTCATCGCTCGCCGGCACGGAGACGAACCGATTAGCTACACTCATCCGGATATGGAGCCTGCCCTTAAGGAAACTTATGGGGTGATAGTATATCAAGAGCAAGTCTTGAAAGTCGCTATGGCGGTGGCAGGATTTACTCCGGGCCAGGCTGATTCTCTCCGGCGGGCGATGACAACTGACCGCTCGCAGGAGGAAATGGAGAAAATCAAAGCAAGCTTCATTGAAAGCGCTGTTTCGCGCGGCGTTTCTCTCGGAATATCCGAAAAGGTTTTCAGCCAGCTTCGGGCTTTTGCCGCATACGGCTTCTGTAAAGCGCACGCGGCTTCTTTTGCCGAAATTGCTTACCAAACCGCTTATCTCAAAGCTCATTTTCCCGCCGAGTTTCTTGCTGGGGTTCTTTCCTGCCAACCTATGGGCTTCTATCCACCGAATGTTATCATCGAAGATGCGCGGCGCCTTGGCATAGAAATACTCGCTCCAGATATAAATAGAAGCGAAAAAATGTTTACTGTAGAGGTGAACGAAACCGTTGGAATAAGAATCGGACTTATGCAAATCAATTCCTTGAGTTCCGCCGAAATAAAAGCGATTTTAGCTGCGAGAAATGAGCGGCTGTTTGAATCTTTTACCGATTTTTGCCGGCGTGTAAGCATATCCAAACCTTCACTAGAGAATCTTATCAATGTCGGGGCATTCGACTCATTCGGCTATCCCAGAGGCAAACTGTTGTGGGCTGCTGGAAATGCCGCCGCATCGAAAAATAATGCAGGCCTAGGGGATAATTCTCAACTTTGTATATGTATGGATTCACCGGAATCCGACGACTGGATAGACTCCCTGCCGGATGCTCCGGAACTTTCGCCACACGAACGTGTAAGGATGGACTACCAGATAATGGGCATGACGCCACTTTGCCATCCTATGGTTTTTTATAGGGAAAAGTTAAGCGCCGCAAAAATCGGCAAGACTTCTCTTATTCACGATCTTCCGGATGGCGCTCAAGCGGTGATTGCCGGAGTTGTGGTAGTCTGTATGCGACCTCCTACAAAGTCTGGAGTGGTTGTCGTATTCATAACGTTGGAAGATGAAGACGGCTTGGCCGACTGTGTAGTATTTCCGAAAGTGTATGCGCAATATGGCAAAGTAATCTTCGGCAACCCCGCATTGATAATCGAAGGCCGCGTTAAACGAATGGGCAAAAGAAGTGTGTCGCTTGTTGCACAACACATCAGGCCGTTAACCGATGCATACCGCACTCACAACTCAGTCAATATCAAACCTTTCAAGGAGCGAATCCGCACTGCTGGAGCTCGAAGCTTTGTTCGCAACGGAGGGATATAAACGTAGGACATTTGAATGAAAAAAAGGAAGTTAACTTATGCGTTACGATTAACTAAAGCATATCCTGGGAATAAGCGTTCAAGAAGAAATTAAGGAGGCGTTTCAATGAATGAAACAATAAAAACTCAGGCAAAAACCATTATTGCCGAACATCCTAACTCTATCCTTATCACTGTCAATGAAAAAGGCCAGCCAACAGAAAGAGTAATGTGGACGGCAAGGGTAGACGAAGATTTTACAGTCTATTATGCGACCTATAAAGATTCCAAAAAATGCAAACACGTTGAAGCCAATCCAAACGTTCTTATCTTTTGGTATACAGGAAAAGGATATCTTTCGTTGTCAGGCAAGGCTGAAATCTCTGATGACCAATCACTTCGCGAGTCTTTGTGGAGGGATTCGTTCGCTCCATATTATCCGGGTGGAAAGAATGATCCAAACTATGTAGTCTTGAAAGTTAACCCGGGAGAAATGATTTGCGTTGAAGAATGCGATGCGCCAGTTAAAGTAGTTGATTTAGACTAGTCTTTCATAAAATTAAGCGGTTCCTCATTTTTGGGGGAACCGCTTAAAATTTGGCATCTATTTCAAAATTATTTCTTTTCCAATAAATAATAAAAAAGCGGAACTGCCATTCTTGAAAGTAGCGTACTTGCTATTTCACCGGCCATAAGGGATATTGCCAATCCTTGGAATATTGGGTCAAACAAAATTACAGACGCTCCAACAATAACAGCAGCTGCAGTAAGCAGCATCGGCCTGAACCTCACAGCTCCAGCATCTACAACCGCTTCAGCGAGAGGCATCCCTTGTTTTCGGCGCAATTCGACAAAATCAACTAAAATGATAGAGTTTCTGACAATAATGCCCGCCCCGGCTATGAATCCTATCATTGACGTTGCAGTGAAAAAAGCTCCCATCAAAGCATGCGCGGGTAATATCCCTACCAGGGTCAATGGAATAGGGGCCATAATTGCGAGTGGCGTCTTGAAATCTTGGAACCAAGCCACCACTAGTATATATATTAGTATAAGTACAGCCGCAAAAGCTATACCCATATCCCTGAAAACCTCATAGGTTATATGCCATTCGCCATCCCATTTCATCGCCAATTTTTCTGTGGTTGTAGGTTGGTGTGTTGTGTATCTTTTTATTTGATAGCCTTCAGGAATCTCAAGCTTGGAGATAGCTTTATTCATTTTTAGGATAGAGTAAACGGGACTCTCTTGTCTGCCGGTTACGTCACCCGTGACATAAACGACCGGCATAAGATTTTTATGATATATACTTTTGTTTTCAATTGTTTTTTTGACTTTTACTAGTTCTCCGAGGGGAATAATCTTGCCGGTTTGTCCCTGCACGCCTAGTTGCATCAATTCATCAATTCCAGACCTTTCCGCGCGGGAAAGCTTTAGCATTATTGGAACATCTTCTTTTTCTTTTTCTATATGAGCTAGACCTGGACTGTAACCGTTAATAGCGAGCGCAATCGTCCTCGAGATATATTCCGTGCTTATGCCATTGATAGCAGCTTTTTCTGTATCGACAATAAACTCATATTTTGGTTGATCGTCTTCAACATACCAGTCCACATCGGTTACGCCCTCTGTTGATTCGAATATGTTTTTAATTTGCCGAGCCACTTCAATCTGACGTTGGTAGTCTGGTCCGTATACTTCGGCCACAAGAGTCTGCAATACTGGAGGTCCTGGTGGAACTTCCGCCGCTTTGACATTTGCTCCGTATAGCGCGCCAATTTCGTGCAGCTTTTCGCGTATGGATTTCACAACATCGTGGCTTTGCCTTTTGCGATGGTGTTTTGGCACAAGATTGACCTGTATATCAGCTACATTTGGTCCCCTTCTTAAAAAATAATGCCTGACGAGCCCGTTGAAATTATACGGGCTAGCAGTCCCTACGTATATTTGGTAATTGCTTACTTCGGGTATTTCGGCTATATATGTCCCAATACTTTGGGCCGCTGCTGCGGTATACTCAAGTGTGCTCCCCTCAGGCATATCTATGATCACTTGGAACTCGCTCTTGTTGTCAAACGGTAACATTTTTACAGTTACTATTTTGAAGAAAAGCAATGAGATTGCAGAAATCAACAGGAAGGCGACAAGAGCGAAAAACTTAGTCCTTTTCCATGCATCTTCGACTAAAGGAGTCATCACTTTTCGATATAGCCTTGTAGTCCATCCTTCAGATTCTTTGGGGTGGCTTTCACTCTCGTGAACTTCCTTGCACAACAGCCTTAACGATGCCCAAGGCGAAATGATGAATGCAATCAGAAGGGAAAAGAGCATCGCCGCAGAGGCGCCGACTGGTATTGGCCTCATATACGGGCCCATCAGTCCGCCAACAAAAGCCATAGGCAGTATCGCTGCGATAACTGTGAAAGTTGCCAAAATAGTTGGATTGCCAACTTCGTCAACGGCTTCCGATGCAACCTCCGATAGTGCTCTGTGTGCGTTTTCTTTCATTCTGAAATGCCGAACGATATTTTCTACTACGACTATTGCATCATCAACCAGTATTCCTATAGAAAATATTAGTGCAAATAAAGTGATCCTATTTAATGTATAACCGTAAAGTTTAAAAATCACTAATGTAAGTGCAAGAGTAACTGGGACTGCAATAGCAACTACTCCAGCTTCTCGTTTTCCAAGCGCGAACGCGACAAGCAAGGAAACCGAAACGATGGCTATTAACATATGTTTTAGGAGTTCATTAGACTTTTCCAGTGCAGTTTCGCCATAATTTCTTGTAACAGTTACTTGCAAGTCCTTTGGAATAATGCGTCCTTTCAAATTTTCGATTTTAGCTTCAACCTTGCGAGCTATTACTATGGCGTTTTTGCCTTGTCTTTTGGCCACTGATATGGTCACTGCTGGATAACAATGGCAATGTTTCGCCTCAGATAAACCCTCCATAGCTGCTTTTCCCAAGCCGAAAAGCACATACTCCGAAGGCTCTGCAGCGCCATCTTCGATGTCAGCGATTTGGCTCAAAAATACAGGACGCCCGTTATGAACGCCCACTACGACAGATCCAAGATCGTCCTCCGAACGTAAAAAATCTCCAGTTTCCACATTATATTCTTTATTTTCTAATGAAAAGCTTCCAGATTGGAGTCTGAAATTAGCTGACGATATCACTTGAGCAACACTTCCAGGAGTGAGTCCATAACCGCTGAGCTTTGCAGGATCCAATGTAACGGACATTTGCCGACGTTGACCGCCAATTATCATTGTTTCAGAGACATCATCAATATCTTTTAATTCATCTTCAACCCTTGTGGCGATTTGCCTGAGCGTGAATCCATCGTAATTTTTTCCCCAAAAAGTCAATGCTATGATTGGCACATCGTCAATTGATCTAGGCTTGATAAGAGGCTGAGAAGCGCCGGGGGGTATTTTGTCGAAGTTTGACATCATTTTATTATAAAGTTTGACTAGGCTGTCTTCCATATCTTCGCCAACATAAAACCTGACAACAGCCATCGCCATTCCCGGACTCGTAGTCGTGTAGATATATTCCACTCCGGGGATTTCCCATAGCAGCTTCTCCATTGGGTTAGTAACACGTTCTTCTATCTCCTTAGGAGAAGCGCCCGGCATTTGCACAAATACATCCACCATAGGGACCTTAATCTGTGGCTCCTCTTCTCTAGGTAAAGCCGCGACCGCAAATAGTCCCAAAACTATGGATGCCAAAATTATTAAAGGTGTTAACTTTGAATCGATGAAGTAATGAGCGATTCTGCCGCTGAGCCCAAGTTTGTTTGGCATTTGTCAATCCTCCCTTATTCTTGAGCCATCGCGAAGATTCATAATTCCTGAAGTTATGACACGGTTACCGTCGGACAAGCCCGAGATGATATCTATTTTATCTCCATATTCCTTGCCGGTTTTGACCAAACGCATCCTTGCGTGTCCTTTGTCGGCTATGAATACTCCTACAAGGCCATTTCGCTCCCAAACAGCCTTTTTAGGAACAAGAATACCCAAACGATTGTCTACAGAGAATCTTATTCGCCCAAACATTCCTGATTTGATGCCGTTTTTACTTGGAACGTTAACATGAACAATAAATGATCTAGAGTTTGGGTCAGCTGAAGGAACAATTCGTTTTATATAGCCTTTTTCCCAACGTGAGGAAAAAGAATCGATCCTATAGTCAACTTGGCTTCCCGGATGTATTCTGGCAGTTAAGCTTTCAGGCACGTTTACCTCTATGCGAAATTCGCTATTGTCTTCAATGCGAATCAATGACTGCCCAGGCGCAACTAAATCGCCAGGATCCACATTTCGGCTCGTTACTACACCATTGAACGGAGCGCGTATAATTGAATAACCCTTCTGGACTACTGCAGCTTTCAGTGAAGCGGACGCCCGTTTGGCATCTGCTAACGCAGCAGCGGCTTCCTGTTCACGTATTTTGTCTTGAACTGCAGATGCTTTAGCCAATCGTAGCGCTTCCTCTGCTTGCTTTACTCGTTCTCTAGCGGCGCGTATTTCTTCGCTTCTGGTTCCTTCTTCAACTAACTCAGCCTGTTGTTTAGCGGCATTATAGGCAGCCTTGGCGACTTCAAACTGTGTTTTCGAATAGTCTAATCGTTGCTTCGGAAGCGCTTTTTCATTGTAAAGCTGCTCCATTCTGCGATAGTCCGCCTCTGCATTGCGATATTGAGCTTCTGCCTGCTCAACAGCTAGCTGCGCTTGGGCGCGTTCTTGTCTGCGAGGACCTGTTTCAGCCATCAGTAATTGTTCTTTTGCGGCTTTAAGCGCGGCTTCCGCTGATGCAATGCTTGTGCTGGACTGTGTTTTTTGAAGCTGGGCCGCTATCTTCGCGTTCGAAGCATAGGTATTGGCTGCTTTTAATGCCGATGAAGCTTGGGCCACCATTGCCTCAAGGTCGCGTGATTCAAGGCGAATAATTGGTTGCCCCTGTAACACACGGTCGCCTTCCCTAACATAAACTGCTTCAACCGTGCTCATTATTTTGGGGGATAACATGGCATCCAAGTTAGAATGGACAGTTCCACTGTACTCCTCATATTGTGGGATGTAATTGGAACGAATGGTTTCAGCCGTTACAAGATACTCTGATTCTTTGGACTCGCTAGGGTTGTAGTGCTTTTTTCCTAAGTTTTCCAAAACAAAAAATACGACTAGAGCGACTAATGCCGCAGCCAACGAAAACGCAAAAATATTTCGCTTAACCATAAAAGCACACACTCCATACCATTGAAATCATACCGATTATTATCACCATTAATTTTGGCATTGGTTTCTTTCTGGTACACCTAATTTAATTAAGATCTTTTCCATCAGACACCATTTAGTAATGCCGGACTGAAATAAGTTCAATCCTACAAAGGCGGTAAACAAAAGCCAGTATTCGTTATGAACTCTGGATAGAATAAGGCTGACCATAATGAATGTTCCAGCGATAATTCGAATTAGCCGTTCAGTATTCATCATATTCACTCCTTTTCAAGCGGTAAACTTAGTCTAATGAAACGACAGAAAATAAAAAACACACCCACCTTTATAACAGAAAATATTTCATTTTATTCCAATATTCCCATATCACAACTTCATAAATGTTTGCCCTAAGTATTATCAAAGTAGTTGTCATCAAAATTAGTTAAGGAATTATTGTCAGTGGCCACTTTTTATAAAATAAACTTCTTCAATAAATTACATTCACTAAACAGACAATTAAACTATACCCGGTAGGGTATATAATTATACATTCCAAAATAAACTTTTGTCAAGATATCGATTCTTCCAAGGTTTCCAAACACCTGCGTGGCGTGTTAGAATATCATCCGCATTCCGCCAAAAATTGGGCAATATTATGGGGGGTTCCTCAAAATGACAAAAGTTTTGGTAAGTGATCCTATCTCGCAAGAAGGTATAGAAATCTTGAAGCAAGTTGGACAGGTGGACGTCAAAACGGGTATGTCCAAAGAAGAGCTAATTTCCTGCATCGGGGAATATGATGCGCTTGCAGTTCGAAGTGAAACGAAAGTTACCGCCGATGTTATTCAGGCGGCTAGTAAATTGAAAATTATTGGCCGTGCCGGGGTGGGCGTAGACAATATAGATGTCGCGGCAGCTAGTGAACGAGGCATCATTGTGGTAAATTCCCCTGAAGGTAACACAATTGCGGCTGCTGAGCATACTGTAGCGATGCTTCTTGCGCTTTCCAGAAATATTCCGCAAGCTAATGCGGCTTTAAGAAACGGTAAATGGGAGCGCAGTAAATATATGGGGGTAGAGGTTTACAATAAAGTATTGGGCGTCATCGGCTTGGGCAAAATTGGACGAGAAGTTGCAAAACGTATGCAAGCTTTTGGAATGGAAATTATTGCTTATGACCCATTCTTAACGGACGAAACAGCAGCGGCTGCCGGCGTAAAAAAAGTATCGCTGGAGGCTCTTTTAAGTTGCAGTGACTATATAACCCTCCACGTTCCAAAAACAAAAGACACTGAGAAGTTAATTAACGAAGAATCTTTTTCCAAAATGAAAGATGGCGTGCGTATTATTAATGTTGCGAGAGGAGGCATTATAGACGAAAAAGCTTTGTTAGCCGCGATCGAAAGAGGCAAAGTAGCGGGTGCGGCTTTGGATGTTTTTGAAATAGAAAAGGATCCTGAAGCTATCAAGCCACTTGTCGATTGTGAACATGTAATTACTACTCCACACCTTGGAGCATCTACTGAAGAGGCTCAAGAAAAAGTCGCCGTCGATATATCTGAACAAATAGTCGATGTTTTAAGAGGGCTTCCTGCTAGAAGTGCAGTAAATATGCCATCCGTTGCTCCGGAGGTGCTTGCT